>Ga0172378_10000115_pt1 | contig 59750 bp, 66 predicted proteins | sample GrowelOW332metaG_FD_119755 | JGI IMG/M metagenome (GOLD analysis project Ga0172378, IMG submission 119755) | Groundwater microbial communities from an aquifer near a municipal landfill in Southern Ontario, Canada - Pumphouse #3_1 metaG | ecosystem: Environmental > Aquatic > Deep subsurface >... | reverse complement strand
GTTTCCATTATCTCATGGGCGTACCTGCGGTTGCCGTCCATGATTATGGCAAGATGATTCGGGATCGCCCCGCCTTCCCTGACCTCTTTCAGCAATTGCTTCTCATACTGAGAATATGCTGTTTTGGAGATCATTTTGGGAACGGTCATTGAACCTCACTGGAAATCTTCGGGGATCCCCGCCGATCTGGCGCCAAGGTCGAAACAGCCTATGGCGGCCACTGCTCCGATGACGCCTTTGTCACCGGTGACTGATATTATCTGAACGCCGTTCTCTTCGGCGACCCTGATCGCATCCTCGGGCTTGAACAGCTCGCACTTGGCCCTCCATCCGAAGTCCTTGAGTGCATCCGGGATCCTGAGTCCCTGGAATACGGTCATGACCGCGTCTTTGGAATAAGAATGGTCTTTGATGAATTCCCTGGCATATTCTATCAATGCAGGTATCTCATCCTCGGTCACCGCGAAAGATACTGCCGTCGAACAGCAGTTCGTGGTCTTGTTCGGTACCTTCGGATTCAGCTGGATGATCTTGTGATCGATGAAACGCCCGATCGGACATTCCGTACCCAATTTGAGTGCAACGACCCAAGAAGCGCCTTTCTCCTTTGTATCGGTATCATCCATTCCGATGATGACCCTTACGCGCTTCGGCGTTATGATATCAACATGCGCCTTGAATGCGCCTCCGATCTTGAAATCGTCGGGATATTCCGTCCTTATGACATCGTCGCACTGAGGGATGCACGCACCGATACCTACCGATGCTCCTGCAATGCCGTACCATGTTGTGCGCACTTCGTTTCCCTCGACCTTCAGCGCCGCGAGCCCCTGTCCTCCCATATCCGTGGAAACGGGTCCGAAATGAAGTTCCCTCTCTCCGATAACGGTATCCATTATCAGGGTCTGACCTTCCATGCGTATCTCGTCGATGACGCCTTTCGTGCGTCTTCTGTTGACTATATCCCATTCTCCGGGACCGCGGGCGACGCACTGCTCGACTATCTGGGCTATTCCGTTCTCCTCATCCACAAGCGTGAGGTATCCGCGACAGAACAAAGGACCGTATTTGGCCTTCACTTCATCAGGTCTCAGTATCTGGACCATTCACTCACCGTCTCCGGTGTCCTCATCATCGTCGTAATACTCGTCCTCTTCCTTTTCCGCTATGGAAAGGAACTCCGGTGGGACTCCGTCGCAAAGGAAGACGGTCTTTGCCGCCCTTCCGATCTTGATACCGGCCTCTTCGCAGCCGACGACATCGACCTCGAGGATAATGGGATTCTCCGTACGGACCTGCCCGGCCTTCATCGCATCATCGTACGATCTGGAAAGGTGGACCATCGCCCTGTCCGACGGAAGGATCCCCGTTTCCATGATGATGTCGCACTCTTCCTCGGTGGTGGGGTAATAAAGTGAGTAGGGGTTCTCGTCCGTCGGGAGGTTGAGCTCTAATTTGATGGTGTGGCCGTATGTTGCCCTGACGTCAGAACCGCAGATCTGGTATCTTCCCTTGGGATCCGTATGGACCATGGCCTCGATATGATACGGTCTGAGCCATTTCATTCTCGGGTTGCGTTCTTTCACAGCAGCGACGATGTCCCTGATGTCGACAAAACCCTGTTCGTCCATCTCGAGATTGTACTTGCCGTGCCTGAGGATCGCCGCCATGGACCTCCCCAGTTTCTCGACCTCGTAGTCACTCATGATGAATTTTCCTTCTTCCCCGCATATGGGACAGAATTCGTCACGGAAATAGCCGTGATCCTCACAGTCTCTTATCATATCCTCACCTTGAACGGGCGGCGCATTCGGTCGCCTTTACCGCATTGGCCATCAGCATGCAGATGGTCATAGGGCCTACTCCTCCCGGAACAGGCGTTATCGCAGACGCGATTTCCTTCACATTCTCGAAATCCACATCCCCTACGAGTCTCGAACCGTTCTTGGCCGCGGGATCCGGTACTCTGTTGGTACCGACATCGATGACGACCGCACCTTCTTTCACCATATCCTTTGTGATGAAGCGTGCCTTTCCTATCGCCACGACGAGTATGTCCGCCTGACGGGTGATCTCCGGCAGGTTCTGTGTCCTTGAATGGACCACTGTGACCGTTGAATCGGCGCCTTTGCCTTTTTGGACCATCATCGCCGCCATGGGCTTGCCGACGATATTGCTCCTTCCCACTACGACGACATGCTTTCCGGAGGTCTCCACTCCGGACCTGATGAGCATCTGTTGTACGCCTGCGGGTGTTGCCGGAAGGAAACTGGGATCTCCGATGAGCATCCTGCCCACATTCTCCGGATGGAAACAATCGGCGTCCTTCTTGGGGTCGATCGCATTGATGATCGTATCTTCGTTGATATGTTTGGGAAGCGGCAGCTGGACGAGGAATCCGTGTATGGAGTCGTCGGCGTTGAGCTCGTTGACCTTTGCCAGGAGCTCCGCTTCTGTCGTGGACTCGGGAAGGATGATGGTGACGGAATGCATTCCGAGCTCCTCGCACTTCTTCCCTTTCATCCTGACGTAGACCTGCGATGCGGGATCCTCTCCCACAAGGACGACGGCCAGACCGGGTACGATACCTTCGGCCTTCAGTTTTCCGATCCTCTCCCTGAGCTCCGAATAGATACTTTCGGAGACCTCTTTGCCCAATATCAGACGAGCGGTCAAAATAGCACCAAGGCCTTGAAAGCCATCTAGTTATATTAAGGATACCGCGACGGCAGATGTTCACGGTCATGCGTCCGATATGTATTTTTGACGGATTGCTCCGCGGCAGAAGTTGTGAATAATAGTGGAATGCCGGAGATTATCCTGCGAAAAGTAGTAAATACAGCCATATTAAGTTGTGAAAAGCAGTAATAAGCATACAGGGATGCTCTAACATATGCGTAGAAAGATCGACAATCATCTGGCAAAATGGAGATCTGACAAAGACGGAAAATGCCTGATGATCGAAGGTGCCAGACAAGTTGGAAAGACCTACTCCGTATCAGAATTCGGAAAAAACTACGATAGTTACATCGAGATCAATTTTGCCAATAATCCCGAACTCTCCCGGATATTCGACAACGGACTCGACGCAGAATCCATTCTGTTCAATCTCAGAATAGAGTTTCCCGGGCGTGTGACACCCAACAATACGCTTCTTCTGCTTGATGAGACACATCTGTGTTCCCCCGCGAGGACCGCCCTGAAACCGCTGGCGGTCGATGGGAGACTGGATGTGATATCATCCGGTTCGCTCCTCGGCCTACATTATGAAGATACCACCTTTATCCTGCCGGGTACGTCACCCATTATGAACTGAGGTCCATGGACTTCGAGGAATTCCTATGGGTCCTTGGCATGGAGCAGGAGATCATAGACAGAGCCAAAGAATGCGTGTCCGAAAAGAAAGAACTCCCGGAAACGCTGTATGAGAAGTTCTCGGAACTGTACAAGATATGTGCGGCAGTGGGAGGAATGCCGGAGTGTGTGAAGAAGTATGTCGAGACCGCTGATCTCGAACAATGCAGGAAGATCCAGGCCGACATCCTGTCCGATTACCGCGAGGACATACAGAAATATGCCGTCGGAAACGACAAGACCCGCGCCACCGCATGTCTTGATTCGATACCGAAACAGCTGGCATCCGGCTACTCCCGTTTCAGATATCTCGATATCGAGAACAGAACCAATGCCGGCTTCCGCGAATACTCGACATCCATAGAATGGCTGAAAGGTGCCGGGATAATCGAACTCTGCTACGCCTTAGATGCTCCCGTTTATCCGCTGTCGGCAGGAAAGAAACCCAAGACATTCAAGATATACATGAAGGACACCGGACTCCTGATATCCATGTTGGACAGAAAGACCGTCGCCGCGCTGATATTCCGCGACACGGGGGTCGATCTCGGGACCGTCATGGAGAACGCGATATGCGAATCTCTTACCAAAACCGGATTCAAAGCCATGTACTTCGAAAGGAACGGACGTCTGGAGATCGATTTCATCATCGACCTAGGCAGCAACATTGCCGCCGTGGAGGTAAAAACAGGCAAAGGACGGACAGCACTGTCCCTGAACAGACTCATGTCCGAATTCAACATGATCGGGATCAGATTCGAAGATTCCAACATATTCACGGATGACAAAGGAATAACACATTATCCGCTGTTCGCATCATCATTTTTCTATCCGGAGAAAATAGAACTGAAAGCAGATTACAAACATCTGGTGAAAAAAGAATGATCACTTCGAGAAACGGTCTCCCGCCTCAGGTATGACCATGGGTTTGAAACCCATATCGATAAGCTCTTCCAAGACCTTCTTGAGAGAGGCCATGTTCTCTCTGATACGGGCATCGTCCATCCTGCCGTCCTTGCGTGATTCGCACATGTGCCAGGTGTGCGTAGCAAGGGTGAAAACACCCTTATCTGCGCGCGACGCCAACTCAAGATAATGGTCGGGATGCCTCCTGCCTTCATGCATCGGCCAGAGATAAGCGGACATCTTCTTCCCTTCGGAATCCAGATCGTCTGCCACACGGACCTCCGTCACCCCGTTGTCCAATTTCTCCGGGATCAGACATTCGCTGAGCGGTGCGTAAAGGGATGAGTCGTATTCTATACCGAGACCGGGAAGACAGCCCATGACGAAATCGTCCGTCTTCATGTACGGCGCCCTGAAGCATCTCGGTTTGGTGCCGACCGTGTCGGTGACGATCTGAGACGCCCTGTCCAGTATCGCGACTATCATATCGCCGGTCAGGGCGACATCGTTGCATCCGGTCAGGTCCTCGTGGTCGAGACCGTGCATGCCGACCTCGTGACCGTCGAGGTAATTCGAGCATTCGATGGTCTCCAGCGTCCTCGCCTCGGCGAAGAATGTTGCCTTCATGCCGATCTCATCGAGAAGTTCGGACAACAGTGCCAGACCTTTGGATGTAGAGGCGAACCTCGGCGATGCGCCGAGGCCGCGGTCTATGGATCCCGCTGCCAGTTGGCCGTCTATGCAGATGTTCACGTCGCGATCGACGTCCACCGTCAGACAGAGCGCCTTCAAAGTATCATCTGACCTTTGTTGCCGTGACCCTCTTTATGAGCATGCCTTCGATCTCGAAGGGTCTGTACCTTGTTGCGATATCCTTGGCACGCTGCAATTTTGCCTCATTGTCGGCATAGATCTGGAAGAGGAGGTCTCCGACCTCCACTCTCTGGCCTTTCTTCCTATGAAGCAATATACCCGCCCCTTTATCGGACGGGGCGCCTGCGGCCTTTGCTATGGAGACTATGTTCTTGTTGTCTATATCGTGAACGTATCCGGCCGTGGACGATGTCACATCGAATACGAACTCGCCCGGGACCAGGTCCTTTGACGACAGGTCCGGCCTTCCGCCCTGGGCCACGACGATCTCCATGAATTTCTTATGGGCGACCCCGGAATCCAAAAGCTCTCTGGCCTTGACCGCACCGTTGACTATGCCGCCCATCTCCAGGATTATTCCCGCGAGATCGCATGCCTTCTCGATGACACTCGACGGATGTTTCGCACCTTCTAGGATGCTTATGCATTCCCTTGCCTCGAGTTTGGGGCCGATCGCATTTCCGACGGGCTGGTCGGCGTATGTGATCGCGCATTCGATGTGTATCCCGAGCTGCTCGCCCAGGTCCATGAAGTCTCTGGCGTATGCACGTGCGACCTCGATCGTAGGTACCTTGGTGCCCTTCCCTGTAGGAATGTCCACCAGCAGATGCGTGGCGCCTATGGCGACCTTCTTACTGAGGATGGAAGCGAGCATCTGGGCGCGCGGATTGATACCGAGCGGATGCTCCACCTTGATGACCATATCGTCCACGGGTGCGATGTTCATGGAACCTCCCCATGCGAACACACCTCCGACCTCTTCGGATATCATTTTGAGGGTCTGCGCATCGAGTTCCACATTGCAGAACGTCTCCACGAAATCGGATGTTCCGCATGCGCTGCTGATGGCACGCGAAGACGTCTTCGGAAGCATCAGACCCGCTGCGGCCACTATGGAAACGACTATGGGTGTGATCTTGTTCCCGGGAACTCCTCCCATGCTGTGGAAATCGAATACGGGAGTGCGGTCGAACTCGATCCTGTCTCCCGTGTCCACCATGGCCTCGGTGAATGCGGCGATCTCCTCTATGTCCATTCCGTTGATGTACAGGGCGGTGAGCCATGCGGAGATCTCTATCTTGGACAGCTTGGAATCGACGATATCCTGGACTATTCCCCTGATCTCGTCGGATGACAGCTTCTTGTTGTCCATCTTCTTGCGGATGCCTCTGACGGAATCCGGATTGGCGGAGAAGAACACCTCCACGGTATCTCCGTCCTTGATGTCCAGTCTTCTCATTATCTCGTCTATGACGCAGATCTCCCCTACCTTCTGGAAGGAGTCCGAGATGACCACGACCGCTACTGCGCTCTCTTTGTTCGCTTCGATGCGCACACGGTCGTTCTCCTTGATGCCGAGCGCCTTGGCGTCGGCCTCGGTCAGCATGACGGCCAGATCTGCGGCGTCAGCGTCGACTTCCCTTGCTATCAGCTTCATAACTTCATTCCCCATTCATCAAGAGCTTCTTTGAGCTCGATGTGCGTCTCCGCGTATTTGTTCGGAGCCATTCCGAGACATGCCGCATCAACTGCCTGGCACATTCCCATGGCTCCTTTGCGGACGCCACCGGGGTGTCCCGCGACACCGCCTCCGGCCTGTATCTGGATGTTCTTTCCCGCCTCTTCGATGAGCTTTCCGACCATTCCGGGGTACACTCCGCCGGAACATACCGGCATGACCGTCTTGTACGGCATCGAAGGGTCGAGACACGCTTCGAGATTGTCGCGGTCTCCTTTTGCGTTGCCGGTCATCTTTCCGACTCCCAGCGTTCCTATGTGCAGGGCGTCTCCTCCGCACATACGGACCATCTTTGTTATCGCGAGCAGGGATATTCCGTGGAGCGGATCCTTGGTCATCGCTCCGTGCATGGTCCTGTGGACATGTATAGGTACTTTAATCGAGGGATCCTCTGCGAGGGCCTGGACAGCTCCGAATCCGCATGTCAGGACATCCACCATCAGCTGTTTTGCACCCCAGCCCTGGACCTTCTCGGCCAGTTCGACGATCTTGTCGCCGTTGGTGCTGACGTTGACCGCATGGACCATGTAATGGCCTTCTTCCTTCAGCCTGTCCAGCGCCTCTGCGACGGCTATGGTACGGTCCTCGATGGGACAGAACTTCTGATCCGTCAGGGTCTCGTCGTCCTTGCTGTTGGTCAGTCCTCCGCTTCCCGCCTCGTAGACGTAAGCTGCGGTCGCCTCAGGATCGAGACCGATCTTCGGTTTGACTATCGTCCCCACAAGAGGCTTGTCGGGACGGTGGAGGATCTCCCTCAGACCGTCTGCTCCAAACTTCGGCCCTTTGTACATGGCCCTGATGCCTTTAGAAAAGGTCACGTCCTCGAGCCTTACCGCCTTGAGGGCATCGAGTCCGAACAGGTTACCCGCGATGACGCTGAGTATCTGCGGAACACCGCCGTTCTCGATGCTGAAGTCCTCTTCCGGATACTCTATGGTGACCATATCCCCATTGATGTCGATCACTCTGGCACCGTAATTGTCGAAGATGTCCTGAGTGAGTGTGGACAGTCCTGTCCAGGTTCCCGTGGACTGCTCCGCCGCAATTGCTTCCGCGGCCTTCTTCATGTCCAGGTCCGTGGTCACGCGGTATTTACAGATCACATACTTGTCCGGATCGGCGGACTCTCCCAAATGCATGTATGAATAGGATTCCATAATCAGTCCCTCAAATCGAATATTCCGTCTCCGAGCTGTCTTATCATCACGTCATATACTGCGCCCGGGGAGATCATTCCGACCTCCGTGATGATAGCGTCGATGTATTTTGCGGGCGTGGAGTCGAATACGGGATTGAAGATCTTGACGGAATCGCGGATCTCCCCTTCTTTGACAACTTCCTCACACCCCCTCTCTTCTATTGTCACCATATCGCCGAACATCGTCATCGGCGAGAATTTGTACGTCTCGCTGCACACGTAGAACGGGACACGCGCCTCGTCCGCCGCAAGTGCCAGCTGTGACGTTCCTATCTTATTGACCAACGCTCCGTTGGATGTTATCGTGTCTGCGCCTACGAAGACCTTGGTGGCCTTCTTCATCACCGTACGGACGGCGCTGTCTATTATCAGGGTGACGTCGATGCCCGCATCGGCAAGCTCGTTGACCGTCAGGATACCCTGTCTCCACGGACGGGATTCCGTTGCGTAGACGGTGAACTTCTTGCCCTGCCTCTTCGCTTCCTTGAGTATTCCCAAGGCCGCGCTGCTGTTGCAGTGGGTGAGTACTACATCCCCGTCCTGGATCCTCTTGGCACCGATCTTCGCTATGGTCTCCACCGCCTTCGAGGACATCTCGACGAATGCCGCAGAGTTGTCTATGACCGATCTCCTGGCACCTTCCATGTCCGAAGCGGAGGATGCGCCCCTCACGGATGCCTGAAGGCCGTTCCAAAGCGATACGGCGGTGGGCCTTGATGCGAGAAGCTCCTTCCTGGCCATATCGAGGTCCCTGAGGAAATCCTCCTTTGAACCTCCGTTGTAGCCTTCCGCGAACTTCCCGAGGGCCGATGCCCCGGCACGGGCTATCCTGCCTGCGCCGCGAATGCGCATATCCTTTATCGAAGCAGCTGTCTCTGCTATTACATCTGACACGCGATGAGCATAGGCTTGCATAGATTAAATACTGTGCATATGCGAAGTTCTTCAGAAACGGAATGACGTTCAGCCATTCTCGGCGGCTGATCCGACTTTCCCCGCCCTATGGGGCCAACGGTCCCTTTCAGTTCACGCCCGGCAGGGATCCGGATGCGATCACATCGTAACCGCCGTCGATTGTGAACGTTTTCAATGAACTGTATGCTTCCGGACACTCCCGGACCTCATCCGAAAATATCAGGGCCTTCCCCGGAACGAACCTTTCCCGACCGTAATAGAGCATCATGCGTTTCACGATCTCATCGGCGGTCAGATCGCCATCGAACGCCTTTGCGGCCTCTCTGTCATCGTTGAGATTGACCTCGATGAAATTCTCATATTCTTTACCGAACTCTCTGACGATGAAGGTCTTGCCTACCTGTCTCTGTCCGCTTATTACGAGGCATTTGTGTCTGCGGCCCTTCCATTCCAGGAGATCGGAATAGATCTTACGCTCAAGTATAGATCATAAAGTATTTTGGGACTGTTTGTAGATTTCTGCAAAAAGTCCCTGGGAATAATTGCATAAAATTACAATTTGTCCCAAATTATTTCATTATCGGTCTGATTCGCAACGGTCCTTCCCGTCACGCACCGCGAACGATATGACCGCCACGGCAATGACCATAAGGGTGCATATCACAGCTGTGGGAACGAATCCGTCCAGCATCATCGATGACGTGACATCGGAGATGTTTATCCCTCCGGAACCGGAGAATAAAGTGAACAGTGTTGCGGCCAGAGCGGTACCTACCGCACCGCCTACGTAGTATGCCTCGTTGGTCAATGAGGATGCCATGTCCCTCTCGTCTCCTGCGTGCTCCACAAGACGGGATGCCATGGGCCCTCCTACGAATGCCCATCCCAATCCCATCGGCACCATTATTACGAGGAACATCCCGAATGTCATGTTTCCCGCGAAGATGGCCAGCAGACCGAAAGCAACAGCCGTCACCAGACCGGCGGTCACGCAGAACCACTTCCTTCCCTTCCTGTCGGACATCCGGCCGATCGGCATACCGAAGGCGGCGGTTATCAGCGCCGATATCAGGAGGAATGTTCCCACCGTGAGCGGAGACATTCCCATACAGATCTGACCGAAGAACGGCAGAAGGTAGAACAGCCCCATGTAGGCCATGTTCATCATCATCAGACAGATGAATATCGCGACGAAATCCGAACGGGCGAACATACCCAATCTGAGAAGGGGGCGCTCCTTTCCGCGCTCTGCCCTTACGAACAATATTAGAAGTGCCAGACACAGTATCGCGGCGATGATCGTGAACGTTCTCATGCCGCTCTGGGATACTGTCTCCACGGCGAACGTTCCCAGGACTATCGCCGAACAGAGCAACACGGTCCCGGGCACATCGAGATGTATCTTCCCGCCTTTCTCCGAGGATTCGGGAACGGCCTTCAGCATCAGGGGGGCGACGAGGAACCCGATCGGTACGTTGATCAGGAAGATCCAAGGCCATGTCGTATACTCCGCAATGAAACCGCCGATCGCGGGGCCTATCGCAAAACCGAATGATGCTCCGATGGTGACAATGGAAAGCCCGAAGCCCAGTTTCGCAACGGGCAGGTGCTCGGTACAGCACATGGGTCCGGAGGCCGCCATCATCGCTGCCCCGACGGCCTGCACGGCCCTGGAGACGATAAGGAGTTCGAAAGAGAACGAAAGGCCGCAGAACAGGGAACCGAGGGTGAATACGGCAAGACCTACGGCCATCACCTTCCTGACGCCGATGTCGGCGGCTATCCTCGCGAATGCGACCAGAGTTCCCGCGAGAACCATCATGTATGTTATCGAGACCCAGGACACGGTAGCGGTATCGACGGAGAATCCGGAACCGATCTCCGGGAGAACAACATTGACGATACTGGCATCCAGACCGTCCATGAATGTTGCCGCGAATACAACGATCAACATCATTGCCGTGTGTCTGCCATCGAGGACCTTGGCCATAACGGCAGTGATGGCCGTGCCCGATATAACGATTACTGAATGATCTGTCGGAATTATCAACGATGGCGCAGATAATAAATAACTCCGAGAACCAGGACGAAGATCGCAACGATCACAACGATAATGATCCAAATATGCGATCCGTCACCTGCAGCAGTCTGTGAACTAAATGGTTCACGATTATTTTTGTGAACTAAATGGTTCACAACATTACAATTTCGTTTCTCGGCGAACTTGAGAGGATCGCCTATATCTGTGTGCTGCGAACACCCGCGTAACAATAACGGCCTCAGCCGACAGTTAGCGCTCACGGCCTTAAGCATTCCATAGCACCTTTCTTTCAACTTAAAATCTAGAATTATGCCCGATTATTCTAAGAAATGACCTTACGGGTTTACTCTGACATTTCCTATCTATCTGGATAGACAGCGTTCGGTGATTTGTGAAGAAATATGCCTTCATATTGAGAGGAGAATATATTCAATGGTCTCAACTCCCACAATAGACTTATTTCCAGACATAATTACTAGATTGTTATGAAAAATACAGGCCGCGGAGAATCTCAAGAGACTTGCCGATACCGTAGATGTGAGATCTACCGGAAAACCGCCTTTCCTGGCCGTATTGACCGGAACAGAATACGCATACAGGCGCGAGGACGGGATCTATGTCGTTCCCATCGGCTGTCTGAGGCCTTGACAGACATCCCTGCCTCCGGACCGTCCCATCCCCGGAACCCCCTCTCCGGCTCACTACATATTTATCATTCCAACGAATACCGTTGGTCATGGCAGGCAAGAAACGTCTTAGAATGAGAGGCGTAAAACAGACGCCCAAAAGACTTGAGGAAGAGATCCTCAGCCGCGCGAGAACCATCGCCGATGATCCCAGTGTCCTCAGGCCCATGTGTGCCGGAAACTGCAGGAAATGCGCTTTCGACAAGACCTTCAAGGACATCAACAACATCACGAAGTACAAGAGGGACGAGGAAGCACTTCTCAAACTTGCCTCCAGAGGGAGCGACGACATCGCCAAAGCATACGCGGGTACGATCTCACTTGCCGCAGCCGGAAAGATCCCCATGCTTGCAACTGCCACGTTGGCCGGGGAGAAGGTACCGTTCGCCGTAAGGGGCGCCGTAGGCAACGATAAACTGATCGGCTGCCAGTATTACAACGACCCCAGGATCAGGCTGCTCCTTTACAACCAATTCATAAAAAGGAACAAACTCCACCTTTACTCGTTCGAAGACGGACTTGTATGTTCCGACAGACCCAACATGCCCGAGGACTACCTCTATGAGACGTTCTGGGACACTCCTTACGAATTCAAAGACGACGGACTTCAATGCGGCCACGAATCATCGGCCGTGCTGGAGATCAAGATCAAGTCCCTCAATGAGACGATCAGCATCTGCAGCGACTGTGCCAGAGATGTATCCACCGTGCAGTATCTCATTGCCAAGATGTGCGCCGTCGACCCCTTGGACGATCTCGAGGTCAGGATCGTACACAAATTCCATTCCGAAGGGGAAAGCGGGGAAGTGAAGATCGAAGGCGAGAAACTCAGGGAATATGTCGGAGGAAAACTGAATGACAGGACCCTCATCGGAAGCGTCAAGAAGGAAAAACTCGGAAACCTGAAAAGCTCCGAAACGTCCACGTACATAGTCGGCACCAAGAACTACGGTTCCGATACCGAATCGTTCCTTAATGCGCTCAGCGGTCCGGAAGAGCTCAGGAAGACTCTCGGAAAATTCCTGGACAAACATTCCAGATCGATAATCATCAGGAACGGAAAACTTTCCGAGGCCGTGACTGCCCTGTGGGAAGAGGATTGGAGAGAGCTTATCGCCGCCCACACGTCGGATAAGATAGCATCGGAATACCATGAACGTCCCAGATCGTCGAATGAGATCGTACTTGAGGAAGCTCAGAGGAAATTCATGTCCGCGGACGTTGTTGCCAGCCTCCCGGTCTTCAGCAGACCCAAACCCGTGACAAGACTTGCGGATACGCTTGCAAAGGCCGCCAAGGTCAACGGCCTGGAATATGTGCTCAAGATGCTTGAGAGCGAAGCACTGAAAAGCCCTAACGAGCGTGCTGTCGCCGCGGCTTTCGTATTGGCGTGCGACAAGAATGCCAAACCGCCGATCAATCTGTCCGCGAGCGAGAAGGAGTTCACACAATTCCTGGTTCCTTTCGCACAGGCCGTCATAGACGCCCGGGGCGAGAAATACAGGGATGCCATGAACACTCTGCTCACTGCCAGCAGTTCCGGGGAATCCGTCTGATAACGGTTCTCCGGACGGCTCCTTCCTTTTCCTGTCGGCATTTTTTGACTATTGAAAAATCCGAAAACGTTGCAGTCAGTTACACGAAATCGTTATAATGAATTGCATGAAAACGTTATAGTCTGCAACAGACACACACGGACAATGACGACGCTGACCCCACAGGGATACAGGAACAGGCTTATCGACAGTACGGTCGAAGATTATCTCAAAGCATTCGGAGCCGTCAGTATCCGCGGCCCGACGGCGTATTCGTGATACCTATAACGATGCTGAGGGACTGACCGCGCCGTATCATTACTCCATTAACGGTCAGTACTGCTGTTTATAATGTACAATTTACGATAATTATTATGATTTTGTACATTAAAAGCGACAGGACCGCTCCAAGCATCGGCTTCGGCATCTCATAAGATGCGGACATCCGCAACATAATGGGAAACAGAGGGTGCGAATGATTTCACTTCGCGGACCATCTCCACCCTGAACCCTTCCCTGCCGCACGCGCGCGTGAAGATCTCTTCTATCTTTTCTTTGTATTCCTGAACATAGAAGGTATCGTGATAGTGTATGATCCCGCCCTTCTTGATCATCTTCAATGCCTTCGGCAGGAATTCGGATGTCCTCTGAACATATCCCATGAGAATGCGGTCTGCGAAATGGGCACCCAAAAGCGCACGGTTGTCTGCCAGGATTGGTATGACGATGTCACCGACATCGTTGATCTCTATATTCTTCACCAGAAAACAATACGAATCAGGATTCTTCTCGCACGCGAATATCCTTCTGGCGCCGGAATATTTTGCCAACGGAAGTGTGAAGTACCCGATGCCCGCGAACATGTCCACAACGATCTCTCCGGTACAGTCCTGCTCCCTCATGCGGTATCTCTCGTCTGTGTTCCCGGATGCGAACATCACCTTGCTGACGTCGAAGAAATATCTGATGCCGTTCTCCAGCCTGACGGATTCCGTACCCGTCCCGTAGATGACCTCCATGCTGGGCCTGCGGAACTCTCCGGATACTCCGTGCGAGTCCACGCATACGGTATCGACCTCCAGGATCTTCGCGTACACTCTGCCGATGCGCTCTTTGTACGGATCGCACTTGGGATCCATCTTCAGAACGACGATGCTGCCCACATACTCCCATTTCATCGGAAGTGCGGATCTGATGTCTTCGGGGAGATCGGACATCTCTTCCATTATGCGTTCCTGGGGGGACCTTCTTTCCAAAGTGTATGCGGGACCTTCGGTCAGTTCATACCCCATTTGAATAAAACGGTCTTCCCGGCCTTCGGCGACGGGGACGAGCCTGAATGCGTCCTCCTTGGCTATCTTGGCGGAACGGTCGATGAGTTCGAGTTTGAGAAAATTGGGAATTGCCTCGGGGGCTTCGGATACGGGGATCTTCGCAAATGTGACGACCCTCATATCCTCGGCCCCGTCGGTATCAGTTTTTGTTTACCTTGCTGTAATCTGCGATGAACTTCTGGATACCCTCATCCGTCTTGGGGTGGGATACCATCATCTTCAGCACGTTGTAGGGGATGGTAGCGATATCGCATCCCATCTCTGCCACTTCGATGACATGCGCAGGTCCCCTGATGGATGCTGCGATGACCTCGGTGTCGAAGTCGTAGTTCATGAAGATCTGCATGATGTCGCCGACGAGGTCGCATCCGTGGAGTCCGATATCGTCGAGACGTCCTACGAAGGGCGAGACGTACCTTGCACCCGCCTTTGCGGCCAGAAGTGCCTGCTGTGCGGAAAAGATCAATGTAACGTTGACATCGATGCCTTCCGAGGAAAGGACCTTTGTTGCTTTCAGCGTCTCGATGCACATGGGCAGTTTGACGTTGATGTTGGGGTGGATCGCCGCGAGCTTGCGTCCTTCTGCGATCATTCCTTCCGCATCGAGGGACATTGCCTCTGCGGAGATGGGCCCGTCGACGATCTTCGCGATCTCCTTCACGCGTGTGGGTGTATCGACGCCTTCCTTCGCGATGAGGCTAGGGTTTGTGGTGACTCCGTCGAGGATCCCCCAGCTGTTTACCTCTTTGATCATGTCAAGATTTGCAGTGTCTATGAATATCTTCATTCTGATTACTCCTTCTTAGCGATAGAGGCCTTCGCCGCTGCGACCACGTCGTCTGCGGTCAGACCGTACTTCTTGAACAGTTCGTCGGGCTTTCCCGATTCGCCGAATGTGTCACGGGTGCCTACCCTCATCAGAGGTGACGGCATCTCCTGTGAAAGGAACTCCGCCACTGCCGAACCCAGACCGCCGATGATGCTGTGCTCTTCTGCAGTGACCGCGCATCCGGTCTTGCCGACGGATGCCGCTATTGCCTCTGTGTCCAGAGGTTTGATCGTGGCCATGTTGATGACCTCCGCGCTTATGCCTTCGGAAGCAAGGATCTCCGCCGCATCGAGACATACGGACACCATCTGTCCCGTACCGATGAGCGTGACATCGCTTCCCTCTCTCATGACATGCGCCTTTCCGATGACGAAGGGTGCGCCCTCCTCTGTGATGCAGGGGAATTCGGCACGTCCGAGCCTCATGTAGACCGGACCGTCATAATCCGCGATCGCTTTCGTGGCCATGTAGGTCTCGTACGCATCGGCGGGAGATATCACCGTCATGTTCGGAAGTGCGCGCATGATCGCCATGTCCTCGAGGGCCTGATGCGATGCTCCGTCCTCTCCCACGCTGATACCGCTGTGGGTAGCTACGATCTTCACATTCATCTTCGGATATGCGACGGCGAGCCTGATCTGCTCCCAGCACCTTCCGGTGGCGAAAACGGCGAATGTGGATGCAAATGCGATCTTCCCGGATGCCGCCAGGCCGGATGCGATACCGACCATGTTCTGTTCCGCGATACCGCACTCGATGAATCTCTCGGGTGCGACCTTCTTGAATTCCGAGGTCTTGGTAGACCCTGCAAGGTCCGCATCGAGAACGTACACGTTCTCCTTCTCTGCGGCAAGATCTGCAAGGGCCTTTCCGTAATAGTTGCGCTGTGCAAGCTTCTGTCCGGTCACTGTATGACCTCCTTGAGCTCTTTGACAGCCTGAAGATACTCTTCATGGTTGCATGCCTTTCCGTGGAATCCAGCGTTGTTCTCCATGAAGGACACTCCTTTTCCTTTGACCGTGTTCATGATGATGACCGTCGGGTTCTTCCTGGATGCCTTCGCCTTGTCGCATGCATCGAGGATCTGACGGATGTTGTGTCCGTTGATGACGATGACATTCCAACCGAATGCCCTCCATTTCTCGGGCAGGGGGTCCAATGCCATGGCATCCTCCGTGTTGCCGGTGATCTGAAGGCGGTTGCGGTCCACGACGGCTATGAGATTGCTGAGTCCGTAGTGGTGGGCGAACATCGCAGCTTCCCAGTTCTGGCCGCTCTGAAGTTCTCCGTCTCCGAGAAGACAGTACGTCCTGTAGTCCTTCCCGTCGCGTTTTCCGGCAAGTGCGATCCCGCATGACATGCTGAGACCCTGACCGAGGGATCCCGTGGACATCTCCACGCCGGGAACCTTTCCGCGGACCGGATGTCCCTGAAGGTGAGAACCCAGCTTTCTGAGTGTGATAAGCTCGTCCTTGGGGAAATATCCCGACTCGGCCAATGCGGCGTACAAAACGGGCGCCACATGGCCTTTGGAAAGGACGAATCTGTCCCTGTCCTCCCACTGCGGGTTGGCAGGGTCGTGTCTCAATATACGGAAGTACAGCGCGGCCATGAAATCGGCCGCTGACAGAGAACCTCCGGGATGACCCGAATTGGCCGCTGCCGTCATCTCAATTACATCCAATCTGAGGATGTTCGCCATGTTGGCTATCTGATCGGCGCTGTATTCCATGCAGACCACCGTTTCAATCGCTCTCGATCCTCGGAGCGAGGAAGTAACATACATTGGCCTCGCCGTTGGCGAGTCCGAACAGCATCCTCACGGGATAGTCGTTGTCCAGCTCTATGACGACCTCTGTACCCGAAGGCACCGCCTTGACAAGGTTGGAGAAGTAGTCCAGAGGGAACAGACTGCACACGGGCGTGGATGCGTCAAGGCTTACAAGGTCGCCCTTGTCTACCCTGAGGCTTGCGTAATCCGTGTCGCCCTCGCATGAGAGCTCGAATCCTTCGGGATCCGCTTTGAGCGAGATGTGGTCCGAGATGGACTCTGCCGCACGGATACCTTTCTGAAGCTGATCGATGGAGATGCCGATCTTGGCGGAAAGTGTGAGCTGGGGGACCTTTGCGTCGCTCATACTTGATGTGTCCACAAGGTTCATGCGCCTCGTGATGTTTCCGATCTTGAAGACAAGCCTTCCCTGCGTCTCATCCTGCTCCATCGTGATGATGTCGCCGGGCCCGGCGAGTTTGAGAACAGATTTCACTTTGTCCAGATCGAGACCGATCTCGGTCTCGCTGGCGGAATATGATTCGAATGCTTTTGCTCCTACATTGAGCTCGATCATGGCTACATGCGCAGGATCGACGGCCTTGAGGCTCATGCCATCCTGGTCTATGGTGAACTTTACCTCATCGATGAGGGTGGAAATGATATTCACGAGCCCTTTCAGTGTCTCTGATTTGATTTCTGCTTTGAACATAATGGGCACCTCGGTTAGTACTCTCTCCAAGAGTGGTTGCACTTGCAGCAACGGTAGATCCTGGTCTCAGGTTCATCTGCGGCACGGGTCTGCCTGATGACGAAATATGCCTCAGTGTGTCCGCATTCGGGACAGGTTATACGTGTCTTGGGAAGCGTCGCAACGTTCTCTTTGATGACAGTGGTCTCCCTGTTCTTCGATTCAGTCTTAAAAACCTGGCCCTTCCCCTTGTCGATGGGTTCCTTATTATCGCATGAATTACAGACGTAGAAACCGTCCTTCGGGAACATCATCGAACCGCATTTTGAGCAAAACAAACTAATCAGCCTCTCTTTTGCTCCTACATTGGGTGTACCTATTAAAACATTATCGGAACACACGCGCGTTCAATAAGGGCCTTTCTTGCGCTCGGACTTGTCCAGGATATCGGAGAAGGGACTTTCGTCCTCTTCTTCATCTGCGGAAGTGGACGAGGGCGAGACCGTGGTGGTCACCGTGTGCACCGTCGAGGATCCGGAAGATCTGCGGGATGCTCCCGACGGAGGCTCGGACCTGTACGATTCCGGATTGTCGTTGACGTTGACCTTCTGGCTTGCGATGCGGTCGTCATATGATTGGAATCCCAGGGTCTTGTGCTTGGAATACAGTTCGACGGACCTTGCCGTAGGTCTTATCGCACCTTCCACCGCGCCGGTCGCCAACAGCTCTGCCGTCTCTTTTCTGACCTGACGGGAGAGCATTCCGCCGACCAATCCGAAGACGATCAGTATTCCCAATTGGGAAAGTGCCAGCGACGAGGTTCCGTCTGTGAAGAACGCCGCCAGATACATACCGACCGCGGATGAGAGGCCGCTCATGTTCGCAGCCGCTTCGGAAGCGGGGACATCGGGGAATCCGCCTGCGGGAAGTATCAGTTTTGCAAGTCCCCACGCTATGAGGACGATAACAGAACCGACAGCAAATGAACACAGAGTGCCTTTGGTCATGGAGCCCGTCTTCCTTCCGGCAACGTATCCCGCAACCGCAGGACCTATCACGGGGATCCACCAAAGCACCAGAGAAAGGAATGCGCACAGCCCGACGGCCATACGAATATCGTATGTGTCGAACTTGATCGACCTGAGCTTTCCGGTGAAAGAGACAGTATCCTCGGCCATTTGCATCCCACACCCTTATCGGGCTCTGCGTTTATAAAAACACAGTAAAAAAGTTTTGATTGAAATGGTTTGATTAGAAGGGCTTACTTCTTCGCCTTCTTCTTTTTCTTGGCGGCAGCGCGCTCGGCCTTGAGGTTCTCCTTCACGGCCTTTGCGATCTCCTCTCCCTGCTCCTTTCCGTCTGTGACGTCGGACTCAAGGAAACGGAACACTGTCCATCCTTCGGACCTGAGCGTATCGTCGATGGATGTGTCTCCCATCTCGGGAACGACATACACGGCGACCTTACCCTTCACGAACGCAACGGGTATGCTGTGCTCTCCGTAGTCCCTTCTGCATCTGAGACCTTTGTTCCAAGCCGCCCTTCTTACCAATGCATCGGGCGTGTCTTCGACAATCTCGTATTCCTCGTCAAGACCCTCATCGTCTGAAGATTCCTCGATCGGCTCTTCGACAGGGAGCTCTTCCTCTACAGGTTCAGGTACGGGTTCGGGTTCCGGTACGGGTTCCGGTACGGGTTCTGCCATGGGCTCTTCCTTTACAGGTTCAGGTACGGGTTCCGGCACAGGCTCGGCCTTGGGTCCCTCCTTGACTGGCTCTGGCACAGGCTCCTGTTTCACAGGTTCTGCCTTGGGCTCTTCCTTGACAGGTGCAGGTTCTGCCTTGGCTGCAGGGACCTGCGTCTCTTTCTTCTTCTCACGGGCCGCCGCTGCTTCTCTTGAGCTCATGACCTTGAGCTTGGGAAGTTCTTCGGTCTTCTTCTCGGCGGGTTTGGGTTCCTGTGCAGGCTTTGCCGCTTCCTTCTTCGGAGCTTCGGCCTTGGCTGCAGGCACCTCTTTCTTGGGAGCCTCTTTCTTTTTATCGTTCTTGACCGGGACCGTGGCGGGCGCGGGCTTCACAGGCTTGGTCTTCTTGGACTCCTGTGCCTGTTTGACGGCCGCTTTCTTCTTCTCCTCGTTCTCGGCCTTCTTCTTGGACTCTTTCTTCGCGGGTTTGTCCTCGACGGCGTGTGTGTTCTCTCCGAAATAGGAGATCGCACCTACGGCGATCCAAATCGCGGTGAAGATGGCGAATGCGAATCCCATGATGAGATCGAGTGCGGCGGATGCCGCGACCAGGATCAGGAATATCGCGGATATGGTCATGAGGACCTTCTGATCGGTGACCCAGTTGTATGCGGCCTCTCCGAGGATCGCGAGTATCACGATGATCTCGAATACCAAAAGGACAATGCTGTTCACTTCGGTGACTCCGAGGACGATCAGCACAACAGCACCTATTATGATGAGGATACTGTAGATCTTGGCGATGAACGCCTCGCCTTTGTTATGAATGAAAAGACCTGCACCGTATACCAGACCCAGCACGCCCGCTATTGCGCAGCCTGCCATATAGATGGCCGTTTTACCCAGTTCAGTGATATTATTGATGCCGATATCGAAACCGCTCGTTGTAAGCGCGGCTGCGAACAGCGTGATCAGATACACAACAGCAGCCAGTATCCCGGAAATACCGAGGACCTTGCCGTTGCTAAATGTTGCTCCCATATTTCAGATACCCACATACTCATTTTTGTAGTTGTCGATGGTTGTGGGTCTTTTCAAATTGGAAAAATGCGGACATATCCGACATAGGAATAGTGTTATCACGGCACTGCGAGGGTAAGTTAAATATATAGTGATTATGTCTCCTATAATATCACCTATAATGCGGGGCAATTGAAGAGCCCTACATCATCATCACAGTCAAAGGGGTCTGCGCCGGTGTGCCAGCCTCTTTTCACAGACCTCCGCACGACGAAGGTCAAATTACGAAAAGGAGATTAACTATGTTAATGAAATTCAGATTCCTCGGCGGCGCCGAGATAGTCGGCCGTATGGGAATGACCATGGAAGGCGACGGAAAGACGATGCTCGTCGAGTACGGAATGAGCCCCACGAAACCTCCGGAGTACCCTCTTGTACCTCCGCGTATAGACCATGTGTTCCTCACACACTGCCACTTGGACCACTGCGGTGTCCTTCCCGCTGTATGCGGAAGGGACGGATGCGATCTTTTCTCGACACCCCTGTCGGCAGAGATATCGGAGATCATGATGTACGACAGCCTCAAGATCGCCAAGGCAGAGGGATACCCCGAGCCTTACACCGAGGCAGACATCGAAAAGACCATGCAGAGCGTCGCACCCGTGACGTTCGGAGACACCATCGAACTCGGAAAGCTCGATGTAACATTCCACTCGGCCGGACACGTTCCGGGAGCATGCATGTTCGAGTTCAAAGGAGATACGACCACGGTCTACAGCGGAGACTTCCACACCCTCGACCAGAGACTGGTCACAGGTGCCAAACCCGTCAAATGTACGAACCTCTTCGTCGAAGGTACCTACGCAGGCCGTAACCACCCCGACAAAAAGAAGACAGAACAGGACTTCATCGCAAAGGTCGACGAGGTCATCGCACGCGGCGGTACCGTCATCGTCCCCTGTTTCGCGGTCGGAAGGACCCAGGAGATCATGCTTCTCCTGAAGGACCTCGGCTACGACATGTGGGTCGACGGAATGGGACGCTCCGTCACACGCCTGTACATGGACTATCCCGAATACGTCAGGGACCCCGAGGCACTCAAATCCGCCAGGAGGACCTTCAACGAGGTCAGGAACAGCGGAATGAGGAAACACGCCGCAAAAGGACAGATCATCGTCACCACCGGCGGAATGCTTGACGGCGGACCCGTCCTCGGATACCTCAGGACCCTGAAGGACGATCCCAAGAATGCCATCCTCCTTGTGGGATACCAGGCAGAGGACACGAACGGCAGGATGCTCATGGAAAAGGGATGCATCGTCATCGATGAAGAAGTGGTCAAGGTCGAATGCGAAGTACAGAAGTACGACTTCTCGGCACACGCCGGACACGACGATATCATCAACTTCGTCAACAAATGCGACCCCGACAACGTTATCATCATGCACTCGGAGGCAAGGGAACTTCTCCTGCCCGACCTGCAGGACTATAACGTCATCCTCCCCAAGACCGGAGAGGAATTCGAGCTCGACATATGATCGAAGACATCAAACGCTTCCTCGCAGAAGACATCGGCAGCGGAGATATCACTGTCGAACTGTTCGTTCCCGACAAGACGGGGACGGCGTCCATCATCTGCGAGGAAGAGGCAACACTCGCCGGTCTCGAAGAGGCCAGAGAAGTGTTCGAGGTCCTCGGGGCCCAGTGCCAGCTTATCAACCGTGACGGGGACAGAGTGGTCAAAGGCACCACCGTCATGTCCGTCTACGGGCCTCTGAAGGCCATCGTCACCGGGGAGAGGACCGCCCTCAACCTTTTAATGAGAATGACCGGGATAGCGACGGCCACCGCCAATGCCACCAGACTTATCAGGCTGACGGATCCGGACCTCATGGTCGCGGCAACGAGGAAGACCACGCCCGGTTTCAGATACTACGAGAAGAAGGCCGTTACCTTGGGCGGCGGCTGGTCCCACAGGATGGGGCTGTACGACATGGTCATGATCAAGGACAACCACATCGCCGCGTGCGGAGGTATCGAAAATGCCATGGAAAAGGCCAAGAATGTCAAAGAAGGCATCAAGATAGATGTTGAAGTGACAACTCTCGAACAGGGGATCACCGCTGCAAGATACAAACCGGACATCATCATGGGAGACCACATGGATCCCGAACACATCAGAGAACTCCGCGATGCAGTAAAGAAGATCTCCCCCGACACCAAGATCGAAGCCTCCGGGAACATCACTCCGGACGGCGCCAGATTCTACGCCGGCTGCACAGATATCGTATCGATCGGCGCGCTCACCCATTCGGTGAAAGCCGTTCATTTCTCGCTCGATATCGACGAATGATATCGCAAAACTACTAATCCCACCCGCGCTATAACACCACTATGGCAATCAATCTAAGCGACTACAAATGTCAGTTCTGCGGCAAGACCGCCACGAACTTCGTATTCGCCGCATTCACCTGTGACGACCCCGTCTGCATCGAAAAGGCCAGGGTAGAAAGGGGCGGACCCGGCGGACATATGAAGAGAAAGATGGAAGGCAGGCCGATCACGCCCGAAGAGATCTGCGGCGTTGAACCGAAAAAAGAGTGAATGATCTATTATTAAGACGGCCCGGGAAGGTCCCGGGACCGTCAATGAGTTTTAATGCCTGAATACACGGCATCCGGTGAATACCATCGCAATGTTGTGCTCGTTGGCAGCATCTATGACCTCCTGGTCCCTGATGCTTCCTCCGGGCTGGATGATGGCGGTGATACCGGCTTCTGCAGCGGCATCGACACCGTCCCTGAAGGGGAAGAATGCATCCGATGCCATGACACAGCCCTTTGTGGGCTCGTTCGCCTTGGCAGCGGCTATCTTTGCGGAATCGACACGGCTCATCTGACCGGCTCCGATACCGACCGCACGCTCTCCTTTGACGTAGACGACCGCGTTGGACGTGACGTGCTTGGCGAGCTTCCATGCGAACAGCATGGCGTCGATCTCCTCATCAGTGGGTGCACGCTTGGTGATGACCTTGAGGTTCTCGCGTGTGACGTTGACATCCTCGTCAGTCTGCACAAGGATACCTCCCTGTACCTTCTTCATCTTGTATTCCCTGACCCTGTATGCGGGTCCGATGGGCTCGTTCGTCCTGAGAAGCCTGATGTTCTTCTTCTTCTCGAGAAGTTCAAGGGCCTCAGCGGTGAAATCGGGACACATGACGGCCTCGACGAAATGCTTGTAGATCTCCTCTGCGGTATCAAGATCGCATTCCCTGTTGAGGCAGATGACACAGCCGTATGCGGACATAGGATCCACGTCGTATGCCACCGTGAACGCCTCTTTGATCGTGCTTGCGGATGCGAGACCGCAGGGGTTCGTGTGCTTCATGACGGCTGCCGTAGGCTTATCGAAGTCCATGACGATATCCAATGCCTTATCGAGGTCCAGGATGTTGTTGTACGAAAGCTGCTTTCCGTGAAGGATCTCCGCCTTGGCGACGGTGGGTCCGGGTGTGAACGGCTCTTTGTAGAATGCCGCTTTCTGGTTGGGGTTCTCTCCGTATCTGAGGTCCTCTGCCTTCTCCATGGGTATGGGGTATGACTCGGGGAATCCCTCGATGAACTTCCTCTGCATCTGCTGTGCGATCATCGCATCGTAGTTTGCGGTGGTGATGAAAGCTTCGGCCATGAGCTTCTCCAGAAGTTTCTCGTCGACCTCTCCGTTCTCCTCCAGCTGTGCGAGTACGTCGGCATACTGGGAAGGATCGGTCAGGACCGCAACGGACTTGTAGTTCTTTGCGGCGGCACGGATCATGCTGGGGCCGCCGATATCGATGTTCTCGACAACGTCTTCGAAGGCCACTCCGGGCTTGAGGACGGTCTGCTTGAAAGGATAGAGGTTCACAACGACCATGTCGACAGGCTCGATGCCCCTGTCCTTGATGGCTTTCATGTGCTCGGACTTGTCCCTTCTTGCGAGAATGCCCGCGTGTATCTTGGGGTGAAGTGTTTTTACACGTCCGTCCAGCATCTCGGGGAATCCGGTGACATCGGATACCTCCGTGACATTCAATCCGTTCTCTTTCAGAAGTTTGTAAGTCCCGCCGGTGGAAATAATATCAACACCGCAGGATGAAAGTTCCTTTGCAAAATCGACGATACCCGTCTTGTCGGAAACACTGATGATTGCCCTTTTGATCTTTGCCGTAATCAATACCCCCTCTCTCGAGGTCCGGCCTTACAAGGCCGATATAATCGGGGTTAGTAAGTCGACTTAGATAAAGCTTAACTCGCGCGCGGGCACGACGGCCGGAAAAAACAACAGCGAATATCACAGCCCTTTCGATACGAATATTGTAAAATGTGTACGAATGTCTAATAAAACTTTAATTTTTTGTACAGATATACAAAATATTAATGACTGATGATGGCCTGATTACATTATCTTTATATTCTATTAGATAACTCACAGGTTATCCTCCGAGATGACAGACAGATGTCGGATCGCTCAAAGGCCCGGCGGAAATGCCACAGCGGAGAAAGGTGATACAATGGCTATCAAGAACAAATACCTCAAGAAAGTCTATGCCGACCTTGAGTCGAGGAACAAAGACGAACCTGAGTTCCTTCAGGCAGTAGAAGAGGTTCTCGAATCTCTCGAACCTGTTGTCGAGAAACACCCTGAATACGAAAAGGCAGGCCTCATCGAGCGCCTGGTCGAACCCGAGAGGATCATCATGTTCCGTGTCTCGTGGGTCGATGACAAGGGAAAAGTTCAGGTCAACCGCGGATACCGTGTACAGTTCAACTCTGCGATCGGACCCTACAAGGGCGGTCTCAGGCTTCACCCCTCCGTCAACCTTTCGATCCTGAAATTCCTCGGATTCGAACAGATCTTCAAGAACAGCCTTACCGGACTGCCGATCGGCGGAGGTAAGGGAGGATCGGACTTCGACCCCCACGGAAAATCCGACGGCGAGGTCATGCGTTTCTGCCAGTCATTCATGACGGAGCTTTCGAAATACATCGGTGCTGACACAGATGTCCCCGCAGGAGATATCGGAGTCGGCGGAAGAGAGATCGGATACATGTTCGGACAGTACAAGAGACTCAGAAACGAGTACACCGGCGTTCTCACCGGAAAAACCATCCCCTGCGGCGGATCGCTCGCAAGGACAGAGGCTACCGGATACGGACTCTGCTACTACACCGCAGAGATGCTCAAGGACCACAAGGATTCCTTCAAAGGCAAGACCGTTGTCATCTCCGGTTCCGGAAATGTCGCCATCTACGCCTGCCAGAAAGCAACCGAGCTCGGTGCGAAGGTCGTCGCCATGTCCGATTCCAACGGATACATCTACGACAAGCACGGAATCGATTACAAGACCATGCAGGTCATCAAAGAGCAGAAGAGAGACAGGATAAAGACCTACCCCAACTACGTCAAGGATGCAGAGTACCACGAGGGATGCAGAGACATCTGGACCATCAAATGTGACATTGCACTCCCCTGTGCAACACAGAACGAACTCGACCTTACCAGCGCGAAAGCACTGGTCAAGAACGGCGTCATGGCAGTTGCGGAAGGAGCCAACATGCCCAGCACACCTGAGGCAATTGCGTTCTTCCAGAAGAACAAGGTCCTCTTCGGCCCCGCCAAAGCATCCAATGCAGGCGGTGTCGCAACCTCCGCTCTCGAAATGTCCCAGAACAGTCAGAGGCTCGCCTGGACCTTCGAAGAGGTCGACTCCAAGCTGAAACAGATCATGATCAACATCTACCACAACTCCGCAAAAGCAGCAGAGGAATACGGAATGAAAGGAAACCTCGTCGCAGGTGCCAACATCGCCGGATTCAAGAAAGTTGCCGAAGCCATGCTGTGGCAGGGTATCAGCTACTGAAACTATTTCCGAAGGGGCCTCGGCCCCTTCTACATCCCTTCTGACAAGTTTTATCCGTATGTTCTCTTTCATCCTATGCGATGAAGAAAAAGGACCTGGAGATCGCACTCGAAAAAGTGCCTCCGTTCACAGACCCCGATCCCGCCTTAGAACAGTATCCCACACCTGCGGTCATAGCCGCCGACATACTGTTCAACGCATACAGGAAAGGAGATATCGAAGGCCTGAAGGTCGTCGACCTCGGATGCGGGACGGGAATATTCTCGGTCGGAGCTTGGCTTCTGGGGGCCGAAATGGTCACGGGATACGATATCTCGGAGTCTGCCATCAACAGTGCCAGATCCTGTACCGAGTCCTTCAATGCGGAGATAAACTTCATCCAATCCGATGTCAGGGACGTGCATGACGGTGCGGACACCGTGTTCATGAATCCTCCCTTCGGATGCCAAACACGCAAGGCGGACAGGGCATTCCTCGACAAGGCCATGGAAATGTCGGAGTGCGTCTACTCCATCCATATGGCGGAGACATTGGATTTCGTAAAAGAGTACGCAGAGAAGAAAGAAAGGGTCGTCGCTTATAATAAAACGTATAAGTACGATATCCCTCATACCTTTGCATTCCATAAGAAAGAGAAAATGACGGTTGACATCGCGGTTGTCAACATTAGGTGAATCAAATGACAAAGAAGATCGAAGTTTTTCCCGGAGACGAGGTAGCTGTTGAAGAAGAATATTTGGCCTCGGACGGAACATTTGCAAGCGACGGCAAGGTCTATGCGTCGCAGATCGGGGTACTTGAGCTCGATGACGACGAGTGCGTTGCCAGGGTCATATCCCCCAACCCCCCGAACATCCTCCAGATCGGAGATATCGTTTATGCCATCGTCGGAGAGATAAGGAAGACAATGGCCACAGCACAGGTGATTGCCAAAGAAGGAACCGAAAGGGAACTCGGCAGCGATACCAACGGAACTATCCATGTATCGAAGATCTCGCAGGGATATACCGATGACGTTTCCAAAGAACTTAGAAAAGGAGACCTCATCCGTGCCCGCGTGATCGGTGTCAAACCCTCGGTACAGCTTACCACCAAAGAGGACCACCTCGGTGTGGTACGTTCACTCTGCGGCACATGCAAGACCGAACTCATCAGAAGGGGAAAGAACCTCTACTGTCCCGAGTGCGAGCGTTCGATGCCCAGAAAACTGGCCGATGATTACGGCGACGTGAAGTTATGAACGATCCTCAGGATATCGAATCGCTGAAAGCGGAAGTAAAGGCCCTCAGGACCGAGGTCAAAGACCTCAAGGCATTCATCAGGGCGATGTACACCATGATCAGCGAAGAGGATGCAGAGTACGAGTACGGCGATTATCTCGGCGGTGCCGAGGTCGGCAGGTACAACACATGAGACTCGTCGCACTTCTGTCGGGAGGGATAGACTCTCCCGTTGCCGCCTACGTGATGGCCGAAGCAGGGGCAGATATCGTACTTCTGCATATGGACAACCGTCCCTATGCGGATGATGAGATCATAGATCACGTCCAGCGTCTGGCCGTACAGCTCAGGAAGGTCACCGGTCAGGAAATGCCTCTTTACAGCGCGCCCCATCATATCGCACAGGACGCCATCAAGGAGAAGTGCGACATGAACTACCAATGCGTCATGTGCAAGAGGATGATGCAGAGGACCGCAAGGGAACTTGCCAAAAAGCTGAACTGCGGCGGGATCGTCATGGGAGACTCGCTCGGACAGGTGGCCTCTCAGACCCTGAAGAACATAAGGTCCGAGAATTTCGGATTGGATTTCCCTGTGGCAAGACCGCTTATAGGTTATGACAAACTGGAGATCGAAGCGATAGCGAAGAGGATCGGCACCTACGATATTTCCGTGGAACGTGTGAACGGCTGCACACTGGTACCTTTCAAACCCATCACCGAAGCGGATCCCGAAAAGATCAGAAAGTTCGATGAGGCAACGGATCCGAATACTCTGACCCGTACGATCGCCGATTCTGCCGAACTGATCTGATCAGTATCTGCGATAATAGAAAGCAGGACACGAATCGATGTCCTCCTTATCGTAGAGCATGTCCATTGTGACCTCAGATATGTACTGGGCCTGAACTCTGGACACATATAATGTGTTGTTTCCCACGGGTATCTTAATGTCTGATTCCTTGGGGCCTTTCACAGTTATCGGGACCAGCGCGGGACCCGAGCATGCCGTGCAAACTCTGTAATCCTGTCCCTTGGACTCTATCAACCTGACGACGTCCTCGCTGACTGTAATCATAGATGCTGACATTTCAACCATATTTATATATCCACCGACCCGGCAGACAGATGTCATTCTCCGAAGAACGCCTTCACTTCTCTTACCAGATCGTCTGTCAATACCGCGCCCAATCCCTCCATCGTGGAGATCCTGCGATCCAGGATCACGGCGACCCCTCTGTCGGTCTCGGACCTTATCAGCCTTCCGACGGCCTGCCTCATCTTCCTCTGGGTCGGCACCTTGATAGCGTGTTCCCAGCCGCTTCCGAAGCGGTATTCGCAATATCTTCTCAGGGCTTCCTGCTTCGCAGTCGGCTTCGGGAACGGGATCCCGATCAATATAGCCAGTTCCAACTCCTTGTCCGGAAAGTCCAATCCTTCGCTGATCCTTCCGCCGGTGACACAGAACAATACGCTTCCGTCCGCCGCACGGAAATCCGATACGATGTCCATGAGCTCGGACTGCGGCATCCCTCTGCGTTCGTAATAGACATCCCTGCCGAAAAGATCCGGAATGCCGTCGTGTATGAACCTGTCCATAAGGGCATAGGAAGGGAAGAAGACCGCCGTGTTCCTGCGGGTGCAATTGACCAGACGCACCACATGGCCGACTATGTTGTCATAGGTCTCTGGCTTGCTCCTGAGTTCCTCGAAGTTCGTGGAGACGTCATCCACATACAGGACCTTCAGATTCTCCTTCGGGAACGGAGTCGGAAAGACCACTTCGACGGCATCGTCCATTCCGAGCTCGTACGAATAATCCTTCAAAGGTTCCAGCGTGCCGGACATGCTGATCGAGGACCAGCACTCGCGAAGCGGCATTGCGGCCTCGTACGGATCAAGACAGAACGCTTCGAACTTCGGATTGTCTCCTCCGACGATAAGGCTCACATAGGTGTTCTCGTCGCAGAGCGACCATGCTGCAAGGAACGAACCGAAAGAACCCATGTACGATCTCGGAAGTTTGTGCTTGGCCTTCTTGTGCGCCGTCACGATCTCCCCCTGCTCCATGAGGCCTTTGTAGATCGCATCAAGGGAGACAGACGAGACCCCCAGCCTGTCCATCAGCTCATCCTGCATGTAGTTGTACGGCAGAACACCGTCATCCCCGTCCAGATATTCCGACAGGGCGTTATCCATGCATTCCCTGAATACCGAGGTTATATCCGTTACCTTGAACCCCTTATAGACTTCGGGATCCTTCCATTCTGCAGCTTCCTTCTCGGCCAATTCCAATGCTCTGGCACTGTACTCCGAGGTCATCACTTCCCTCAGATACATCGGAAGATTGTGCGCCTCGTCCACTATCACCACCATCCCCGAAAGGGGCACTCCCATCCATTGGATGAAACGGTCCATGACGTGCGGGGAGAACAGGAACGGATATGGTGCGGCGACAACATCCGCCTTGGGCAGGATGTATTTCGCGAATTCGTAAGGACACAGCTTCTTCTGCATGCAGAGGTCGAAGAATGCTTCCGGCTGCGGATGTGTGTCCTTCAGAATATCTATGAACGGTCCGGGATCCGTCTCTTCTATATTGTCGAAGAATTCACATGAAGAGGGTGACCCGGGATCCTTCTTCTTGAACTCCGAACATAATTTTGATAATTCCTCTGCGGTCCCGGACATGAGTTCGGGATCGTCTTTCATCATCGGACAGGTCGTACTGCTGCGGCCCTGGAGTCCGATACATATCAAAGGGTGTTTCCCGGAGATCTTGGCGACCTCCGTAATGACCTGTTTCTGCTGGGATTTCGTCCTTGTCAGATAGACCACTTTCTTCCCCGTACCGAGGGCCGCTTCAAGTGCCCCGGTAAGGGAAGAGACCGTCTTTCCGGTACCCGTACCTGATTCCATAACGAGCGGCAGACCGTCCGCCACCGTCTCACGGACGCGGCGCACTATCTCACGCTGTTCTCCTCTGTACGGATACGGAAATAGGTCCATGTTTGTTTACTGTTCTCCTCTGTACCAGATGTCGTCGGGAAGTTCCGTGTAGACGGAATCCTGCTCCTGGCCGTTATCGTCGAAGGTGCGCGCATGCGCCATGAGATCTGCGATCTTCTCCTTCCTGAACAGCCAGTAATGGATCCTCCACTCCCTTCCGTCATAAAGCGTGGTCTCCTCCCTTTCGGTGGTGAGGATACCTGCGTCTTCCAGCATGTAGAACGCATCGCGGTCCTCGGGTTCCAGGATGTTGTCTATGATCCTGTCGGAATATCCGAAGAAGTTCAGCACGTGGTGTGCGAGGGCATATGCCTGCTCGTCTTCCATTCCCATGCTGTTATCGATACTGTTCTTGATAGCCAGCGTAAGGTCGTCAACTGTTACTGTGGTGACCATGTGTGTATCCTCAGTTGTCTACCAGGTCCACGAACTTTGCGTCGCTGACGGCGTTTGCTGCCTTGGAGATCTTCGCAAGTGTCTCGGGATCGACGTTCTGATCCACCGTAAGGATCATGAGCGCATCCTTTCCGCTCCTTGCAACGGTCATCTGGGCGATGTTGATGTTGGAGTCTCCGAGAACGGATCCCACCTTGCCGATGACACCAGGTACATCGGAATATGCTACGAGGACGATATCTCCGGTCATGGAGATGTCGAAAGCGTACTTGTTCATGCCGACAAGCCTGGGGTTGTCTCCGAATGCGGTTCCGCGGATCGTGGTCGCCTTTCCGTTGGATGAGATGGTCATCTCGACCGCACTGGCATAATCTGCGGAGGTCTCGGTGGTCGATTCCTTTACATTGAGTCCCTTTGCCTTTGCGAGAGGGAGAGCATTGATCATGTTGACGCTACCCTTTCCGACAATGTTGTTCAGTACTCCGATGACCGTGTTGACGGTGAGGAGCTTAGTCTGTTTCGTCGCAAGCTCTCCGCAGTAGGTGATCTCGAGTGTGTCGATGGGGCTGTTGCCGTTGATCTGCTGAATGAACGATCCCATGCGCTCGACGAGAGGCAGGTACTTCTCGGTATCTGCATCCAGCTTTCCGCGGGTTGCGTTGATAGCATTGGTGATAACGCCCTCTTTGAAGAATTTCACAGCCGCTGTGGCGACCTCAATGGCGACCCTCTCCTGTGCTTCGACAGTGCTTGCACCGAGGTGGGGTGTTGTGACAAGGTTATCCAGCTCAAGGAGCTTCTTCTCGTCGTCGTTGATAGGTTCGTTGCACCAGACATCCACTGCCGCTCCTGCGATGATCTTCTCTTTGAGCGCAGTGTACATGTCATCCTCATTGACGATACCGCCGCGGGCAACGTTTGCGATCCTTGCGCAGGGCTTCATCATCTTGAACTGAGGCAGGCTGATCATGTTGCGGGTCTCGGGAAGAAGAGGCGTGTGTATGGTCATGAAGTCTGCTGTGGAGATGACCTCTTCGAGGGTCGTGAGCCTGACTCCGATCTTGTCTGCTACCTCTTTGGGCAGGTAGGGGTCGTATCCGATAAGAGTCATGTTGAATGCCTTCATCCTCTTGGCGACCTCTCCTCCGACACGTCCGACACCGATGATACCGAGCGTCTTTCCGTTCATCTCGACACCGGTGTATTTGGATCTCTTCCATTCTCCCCTGTGCATGGACTCGTGGGCGAAGGGTATGTTCCTTGCGAGAGCAAGGAGCATTGCGCATGAGTGCTCTGCTGCAGACAGGATGTTCGCGGAAGGGGTGTTCATGACGAGGATACCTTTCTCGGATGCGTAAGGCACATCGACATTGTCGACACCTACTCCCGCACGTCCGACGACACGGAGTTTCTTTCCGGCATCCAGGACCTTCTTGGTCACCTTGGTACCGGACCTGATGATCAGGCAGTCGTAGTCCCCGATGATCGCACAAAGCTCATCCTCTGTGAGTCCGGGCTTCTCGTCCACAGGGAATCCGGAGCCTTTCAGGATGTCCAATCCTTCTTTGTCCAACGGGTCTGTTACAAGTATCTTTACTGCCATTTACATTTCCTCCATTATATCTCCCATGACGGACAGGAGCTCTTTGACCCTAGCGGGGGTCAGGTCTCCCATGTGTCCGATCCTGAATGTCTTCTCCTTTACCTCGCCGTAACCGTTGGATATCTCGTATCCCTGGGCCTTCAGCTTGGTGTGGAAAGCATCGAAATCAAGGTCTCCGCGGTTCAGGACACCGATCGTGTTGGATTGGTAGCCTTCTTCGGGGAAGATCCCGTAAAGTTTCTCTTTTGCCCAGTTCCTGACGATATCCGCCATCTCCTGGTGCCTTCTGTATCTTGCCGCCATTCCTTCTTTGAGGATGCGGTCGAGCTGGAAATCCAATGCGTACATAAGGGAAACCGGCGGCGTCGTTAACGCATAGTTGACGTCGTTCTGTTTTTTGAGCTTCTGGAAATCTGTGTAGAATCCTTTGTTCGTGACGGATTTTGATCTCTCCATCATCTTTTCGGATACGACGACCATTGCGAGTCCCGGAGGAAGTGCAAGTGCCTTCTGCGTTCCGAATACGAGTGCATCGGGCTGGAGCTCTTTGAGCTTCAGGTCCATTGCGAACGCGGATGTGACCGCATCTACCATGACGAGTGCATCGGGGTTCTGTGCCCTGACCTCTTTGGCCAATGCGACGGAATCGCTGAATACTCCGGTGGAGGACTCGTTGCTGACCCAATGGACCATCTCGATGTCCTTTCCTACCTTTCCGGCGATGTGCTCGGGCTTCATTGCCATTCCCCAAGGTACCTGGACCTTGTCGACGGTCTTGCCGTTGAGCTCGCCGATCTCGATGGACCTGTTTCCGAACGATCCGTTCGTTATTCCGAGAGATTTGTTTTGAACTCCGTTCCTGATGGAACCCTCGAGCAGAACTGAAGCGGAACCTCCGACCAGGAAGATATCCTGATCCGTGTTGAGTGCCTTCTTCATTTTCTCCATAATGTTCCCGTGGAGCTCTTTGTACTCCTTGGAACGGTGTGTGATCATAGGTTTGGTCATAGCTTGGAGGACCTCTGGTTCAACGTTGACCGGTCCTACCGTGAACAATTTTCTGCTCAATATTATCCCTCGACCGTCTGCTGTTTCCCTTAGCAAGACGGTGATAACGTGATTGAACACCCCGTATTTATTATAGTTGGCGCGCGCGCATGCTAGTAGGCGCATACAGTAGGAAAAATGACGAAAACCCGTTACTCGGGCCTCAGAGTTTGCTCATGTAGGACTTGATCCTCGACAGACCTTCCCTGATCTGATCCTCGCCTGTGGCGTAGGAGATCCTGAAGAATCCCTCGCCGGAGGGGCCGAAGGCCGTACCGGGTGTGACCGCGACATGCGCGTACTTGAGCATTCCCGCGGCGAGTTCCATGGAACTCATCTTGGAATCGTACTTGGGGAACAGGTAGAAAGCACCCTTGGGGACATTGCATTCGAGTCCGGGGATCTCACTGATGAGATCAAGTGCCAGATCGCGCCTTGCCTTGAATTCTTTGACCATGTAGTGCATGGAATCCTGATTGCCGTTGAGAGCCTCCACGGCCGCTTCCTGTGTGAAGGAGACGCAGCATGAGATGGAGTGCGACTGAAGCTTGTTGAGAGCGGCGATGTTGTACTCCGAGGCAACTGCCCATCCGAGTCTCCATCCCGTCATCGCATATGTCTTGGAAAGACCGGACACCGTGATGGTCCTGTCGAACATCCCGGGCATGCTGGCTATCGAAGTGTGCTTGCCTTCGTAGACGATGCTCTCGTAGATCTCGTCGGACATGACCATGATGTCATGCTCCTCTGCGATCCTTGCGATCTCCTTTATGACCTCGGGCGGATAGACGCATCCAGTGGGGTTGGAAGGGGTGTTGATGATGATCATCCTCGTCTTCGGTGTGACCGCTGCCTCGATGAGCGCGGGATCGACTACGAAATCATCCTCGAACTTTGTGGGCACATAGACAGGTGTCGCACCTGCGAGCCTGATGCATGCCTCATAAGAGACCCAGCTTGGGTCCGGAAGTATGACCTCGTCTCCGGGGTCGAGGAATCCGAGAGCGGTCATGAAGATCGCCTGCTTGCACGGAGTAACAAGAACATTCTTCGCCGTGCAGTCGATGTGATTGAAGTTCCTGGCTCTGTTGGCTATTGCCCCTCTGAGCTCGGGAATTCCGAGTGACGGAGTATAATGCGTGAATCCTCTGTGAAGAGAGTCCACTGCGGCATCGATGATGTTCGGGGGCGTCGTGAAATCGGGTTCACCCATGGAGAACGACACGATGTCTACTCCGGATGCTTTCAGCTGACTCACAAGATTTGATATCTCGATAGTTCCCGACACCGGTACGCTCTGAACTCTCTTCGAAACCATTGTGCCGCCTGTCTCCGCCAAACCCTTCTATGTATATTATCTTAATCACGCATCAGCTCAGGAGATCGTTCAGATTTCCGTCTGATATTGCGTCCTTGATCTCCATCGCCATTCTGGCCGCGGTGCTCATTCCGGGATAGATCAGGTCTGCATAGGGCGAGCCTGAAATGAACGGATTGGTTCCTGCGACTATCCTTGTGGATATCTCGAACACTTTGAACTCCAGCTTGTCGGTGACGACGGTCTCCAGACAGAACGGTCCCCACATTCCGCCGAACAGCTCGTACGAACGGTTGACCACGTTCTCTCCCATCTCGAAGGCCTTCGGAAGAAGCGATTCGCGGATGACGACCGGTGTGTTCCCGGTGACGACGAACGAGGGGTACAGACCGTGCCTCTTCGCATCCTCGATCGAACCGAGTTTGTACATCTCATCGATGTTACTCTCGTCACGACGGTCGATGGAGAGCAATTCCAGGGAGCCTCCCTGTTTGCATCTGTATCCGTCCTTCTTTAACGGATCGTAGAAGAAATGCAGATAGTACCTGGTTCCGAGGCAGTACTCCTGAATGGTGTACGGCTGGGTATTATCGATCTGCATCTTGAAATCCGGATAATCCTTCGCGATGAAGAATCCGCGTCCCCCTTTTGCTCCGTAGTATTTCACGAGAACAGGTTCGTTGATCTCCCTTGCGTCCGTGATGAGACGGGGCATGGGAACTCCTGCGGATGTGATCCACTGCCTCTGACTGTCCCTATTGGATTCCCACTGAAGGACGGAACGGTTTCCGTACGAAGGTACGGCGAACTCCTCGAATTTCGGAGGGGTCATGTACTCGACGAACGAACCGTGGGGGATGAGGATGGTGTTCCTGTCGTATAATTCGCCGACACGCTCCTCCATCTCGTCGAAGTCCTTGTATTTTAAAATCTCATCGGGCTTTGCCAGAGGGAATGCATCATAATATCTGGTGTTGTCCTTGACTGTCAATCCCAACGTCTTGAAACCCATTTTACGGGCTCCGTGGAAGATCTGCAGCGACGAGTGTGAACACAGCGTTGCGATAGTGATGTCGCTCTTGTCGTACCCGTCCAGAATTTGATCGATCTTACTCTTGGGAACCATATCCTTTGATATCTCTCATGCTTTTAAACATTGTCCTTAAATCGCACTGGTTACCGCGGAAAAAGACCTTCGTGAGGCCGAGATTCGGAGAATTCGGCGACCCCCTCTGCCAACCTTTTATACTCCGAATGTGTAACCCAAATTGCCTCAATAATGAGAAGCAAAGAGGTCTGAAAATGAACGATGAAGAACTGACACCTCTGTTCGAAGAACTGAAAAAGGTGCTTGAAGGAAAAGTGGACGACGAGACCCTGATGGGAGAGATCAGAAAGTACGTCAACAGCTACGGGATCGATCCGTCCCGTGCGAAAAGAGCGATCATAAAGAAGTACGACGCAGGTGCGTCTGCCGGCTTTGTGACCGCAGATGCGATCTCCAAGAAGATCGCCGACCTTACCGGATCCGAGATGAACATCGATGTTACCGCAAAAGCGATCTATGTCGACAAGAAGGAGATCTCGGTCAGGGGCAACAAGAAGACGATCATATCCGGTATCCTCGGAGACGAGACCGGATCCTGCCCGTTCACCATCTGGGAAGGCGACAGCGCCGACCTTGTGAAGGGCGATACCTACATTTTCAAAAATGCCTACACCAAGACGTGGAACAACCGTGTCCAGATCAACCTGGGAACCCGCGGAAGGGTCGAAAAGACCGATGCTTCCGTCAACGTCCCCGACAGGACGATCACCGCAGAATCCCGCGAGATGAAGATCGGCGAGATCAAGGACGGCGTCGGTAACGTCACCGTCACCGGACGTATCCTGTCCGTGGAAGAAAGGCATATCACAGCCAAAGGAGAGCCCAAGACGGTCTACTCCGGACTCATCGCAGACGATACCGGAAAGATACAGTACTCCGCATGGAACGATTTCTCGCTCAAAGAGGGAGAGACCATCTGCGCCAAGAACGCATATATCCGCTCGTGGAAGGGAATACCCCAGCTGAACTTGGGCGACAGATGCGAGGTCAGCAGAGTGGATGACAACTTCGGACAGATCGAAGAGGCACCCACACAGAAGACCATCGCAGACATCGTAAGGATCGGCGGCGCATTGGACGTTTCCGTTTCCGGGACCGTCGTGGATATCAGAGCGGGAAGCGGACTCATCAAAAGATGTCCGGAATGCAAACGTTCGATCCTCAATGACGAGTGCACCACCCACGGAAAGGTAGAACCTGTGTTCGACCTCAGGATGAAACTCATCGTCGACGACGGCACGGGCGCACTGAGCACCATCGTCAACTGCGCCGATACAGAGAAACTCACGGGAATCACCCTGGAGAACGCAGAACAGCTTGCCAAGGCCCGCGGGGACATGGATTCCGTCAGCAGGGAAATGGCCCAGATGATGATCATGAAGAGGATCACCGTCCGCGGGAACGTCATGAGCGACGAATACGGACCCATGATGATCGTCCACGATGCGGAGATCGATACCGTGGACGTCACTGCGGAAGCAGAAAAACTGTACAAGGAACTGGAGGGAGCATTATGAACGCCAGAGAGACCGCATGGAGACTGTTCAGTTCCGAACTGAACTCCGCCACCTATGAGATCAAGGGAACGGATGAGAAATCACCTTCCTATGTCGTAACGCACCTCGGCGCCATGGTCAACAGGGTCCTGGTCGCAGGCGTCCTTACCGAAAAGGAGAACGTAGGCAGCGAGGACGAACCCATGTGGAGAGGCCGCATACAGGACGTCTCGTCAGGCAACTTCTACATCAACATCGGCAGATATCAGCCCGAGGCCGCAGCGGCCATCGCCGATATCGAAGCGCCGGAATATGTGGCAGTCGTCGGAAAGGTCAGAACATACACGACCAATGACGAAAGGGTGTTCGTATCCATCCGTCCGGAACGCATCGTCAAGATCGACGAGGACACACGCAAGCTCTGGATGCTCGAAGCGGCACAGGCGACATGGTCCAGGCTCAACGCCATGAAGAAGGCCACGTCCATCGCGGATGCTTCCGAGAAGGACCTTGTCGATGCCGGATTCAGCGAAATGAACGCCAAAGGCATAGTCACAGCCCTGGACCAGTACGGTATCCCGAATTCCGCCATGTTCCTCAAGACGATTCAGTCCGCACTCAGGACGATCCTCCCCGACAGCAACATCGACCTCGGACTTCCCGAGGACATGTCCGATGTTCCCGAGGAACTCGATATCGAGCCCGGAGCTAGCGGTCAGAACAATGCGGATATGGAAGACACCATCCTCAGACTGCTGGATGAATTGGATGCCGACGGAAAAGGCGCTCCCAGGGACGAACTCGAGAGAAGGGCCGAGGCCGAGGGCATCTCCAGCATGGAACTCGAAGAGGTCTCCAACGCCCTGATGGACAAGGGACTCGTCTACGAGCCCAACCTCAGATACCTGAAACGTATTTGAAAAACCCTTAGGAACGGGCTTTCGCCCGTTCCGTTTTATTGTTTATTTCGATCAGACGATATTCTGCTCTACGATCTCGTCCAATTTATCCTCGTACTCCTTGAATCCAAGTCTTGAAGAGATGACGAGCCAGAATGCTATCAGACCGATGATGAGAGACAGGAATCCGGTGATCGAGAATATCACTGAGACGATACAAAGGATCACTGCGGGGATGTAATGCACGCGCTTGATGCAAAGCACTGCAGAACAGATACCTGCTATTCCCGATGCAAGCCATCCGATACCCCAGTATGAGAGATAATTGGTGACGTCGTCAAACGTAAGTCCCCAGTCTACCAGCTGCTGATGCGCCGTCGGATCATTCCATATCGCATTCGCAATAGAATCAGATGCAACGAAATAATAGACTCCGACGATTATCAACGGTATTCCGTAGATCAACATGAGGTATCCTGCCCATTTCGCACGGTTCAGGACCATGTCGCGGACGAACTGCCTCTCCTTGGCTACTTCTTCCTCGTTCCTTCCGGGGATACGATATCCGCACGAAGGACAGAAGTGGGCATCGGCATTGATCCGAACACCGCATTTTTCACAGAACGATTGCTCTGACATGAATAACGTAATCGTTTTACATTGCTTATAATGGTATCTGGCTTATGGACGGGTCATCTTGGCGGACATATATCCGACAACCGATGTGGGATCATATCCCGTAGAATCCCATGAATCGGAATACTTCAACACCTCGATACTTTCGGGCCGGGCCGCCATAACCGCTGTTGCGATCGGGCCGTACCCGCACACAGTGATGCGCTTTGACATGACCTCGTTGTACATCCCTTCCATATCCTTGGCCACCAGTCTGTCCATGACAAGCGTGTTGAGCCTCAGCCCCACATCCTTGGGAACATAGTGGGCCATATCGCTGGATGCGATTATCACCACATCATGTCCCTTGCATGCGGCAGCTATCTGCTCCGACAGCCTTCTGGCGGAGCGGATATCCTGATCGCCCATGATTATCGGCACGATGTGCGGATCCGTATCTATGTACTGCAGGAACGGCACCTCCACCTCGATGGAGTGCTCCATCGTATGGGCCCTGGGGTCGTCCGGGATGTATTCGCGCATCTTCGCCGCGATCTCCCCGTGGATCTTGCATGGACCGAGCGGCGTCAGATATTCCTCTCCGCACATGACGACATTGTACGGTATCCCGTAATGGTCCGGACCGATGAGCACGTATGCTTCCGGCAGCCCGTCTTCCGCTATAGCTTTGAACGAATGGGCCGCATTCATTCCGGAACAGGAATAGCCGGCATGGGGACACACAACGGCGGAGATCTTCCTCTCGCCTGTACACCCGGAGGGCTTTCCCGGACCCAATGGGTGCGTGAAACATGACTCGATAGAATTTCTGAGTTCGTCCCTGTCCATCGGATAGAAACGGCCGGCTACCGCAGGATAACGCATGAAAAAAGTAAAGGGGTTGGTTGGTAAAGGGTTTTGCGCTTGAACCTAAGTTCAAAGCTTTGCTTCGAAGTCCTCGATCTCCATCTTGAAATCTGCGGGATCCTTGAGGTCTCCTCTTGCGATAAGGACTTCCCTTGTAAGGAGCCAGTAGATACATGCGAGGGCACGCCTTCCCTTGTTGTTTGTAGGGATGACGAGATCGACGTTACGGATCTCGTTGTTGGCGTCGCACATTGCAACTATGGGGATTCCGAGGTTCAGGGCCTCGTTGAGGGCCTGTTTGTCCGCTGCGGGGTCGGTGACGACGAGCACATCGGGCTCCATGAAACCGGGGTTTGCGGGGTTGGTGAGTGTTCCGGGAACGAAACGTCCTGCGAATGCGGGTGCTCCGATAGCCTTGGAGAACTCCCTTGCGGGCCTCTGTCCGTACTGCCTTGCAGATACGACAAGGACCCTCTTGGGGTCCATCCTCGCGAGGAAGCTGGCTGTTGCCCTGATCCTCTCGTCGGTCTTGTTGACATCGAGAACGTAAAGTCCGTCCTGCCTGACCTTGTAGATGAAATCCTTCATATCTGCGGATTTCTGCTGTGTTCCGATGTGTACACCGGACGTCAGGTAGATGTCCTCAGCGACCAACAAATCGGCGTTTCCTGCTATGCTCTCCTCTTCGCTCATTTTGATACCTCGTTTAATTCTTAACGACTGTGATAGGAACAAGATCCTTGTCAAATTCCAGCATGGCGATATCGATGGGATCGAGCATGTCCTCGGGATAATCTACGAGAACAGGCGCTCCGTACGAGATCTGCAGTGCTCTCGCGCCGATGATCCTTGCTTTTTCGAATCTAGTGTAGCTCATTTGACTCACCATACAAGGAACGAGGTAAACTGATGTTCATTATAAACCTTTTGGCCCCCTTATTTTTACTAGTTAGTTAAAACTTCTAATAACGCACGCGCGCACGAGGAGCGATATCTTATTACCGTCCGATGCGTTCGGGGCCGACGTGAACAACGAACTCAAGGTCTGCGCGGCAGCCTTCTTCCGCAACAAAGGAAAGGAGGTCGTCACTGCGAACGAACTTATCATGACCATCTCTCTGGACCTCAGATGGATGGATACCACTGCGGCGAGCAGATTCATCAAACTCATCGCCGCCGAAGGATTGGTCACCGCCACTCCGGACGGGCTCATGAAAGCATCTCCCGAATTGGCCGCGACCGATGTTCCCATCGCATACAGACCGTCTGCCGAACTTATCGAATATATCAGAACGGCAGATACGGCCGTGAAAAAGGATGCACCTGCTCCAGAGACTCCGAAAGAGGAGCCTAAGGAAGCACCCAAGAAAAAGACCCCTCCCGCAAACAACGATGCGATCCTTCCGAAACTCATGGATGCCGCCGTTTCCTCAGGAATGAAGAGAAGCGAGTTCATGGCCGAGTGCAATAAGATCGTGAAAAGATTGAATATCGATACAGAGGTCGCCGCCCTTCTGGTCCTCAGGGACCGCGGTGCAGACGTTGACCATTATTATGACGCGGTCTATGCCTCTGTATCGAAAAAATGAGGTTTATTCCTTCTTGATGAAGTTGGCCAGGGTCATCGAGCCGTTTCCGCGTCCGCCGCCGACCGTGGCACCGGACTGAACGACCTCTGTCAATTTGATGCCGAGTGCCTTTTCCAGCTTTGCCCTTAATTTGTCGTCGGGCACGAGATTGTTGGACTCAACCTTGGCAAGTATTCCTTTCTTTTCCTGAATGGATTTCGCAAACTGTTCCAGATCCATTCCTTTTGCCTCACGGGCCCTGCGGATCACGTTTCCATAGTCGTCTATGATCTCCACGGTCTCTGCAGAGGAGTACACGTCACGTGTCTGCATCCTCTTCTCACGTCTGTCAAGCCTTTCCTCGATCACTGTTCTGCTCGGGGCGGGACCTCCCGACTTGGAGGATGCTTTGTACTCGTCGCCGAACTTGGCGCAGTCCGGGCAGAGCATGAGCCTTGTTCCTTCGACCATCATCGCCTTTGTACCGGGCGAATCCTTTCCGCACATTTCGCATATCATTGCCAGTCCTATCTGTCAGCAACCTTATTAAATTTATCTTAGAGACGGAGAAATATCGAAAGTCATGAATGTCGGTAATATAAATGTGCCAGATGCGGGATATTTCATGTTTGGAAGAAATCAGAGGATGACCGCGTTACCTCTTCCTGAGAACAGATGACCGACGATAATTCAATGGTAAACAATAAGTGTCTCCAACACTCTACAGTGATAATCGCGGGCGCAAAGCAATATTAATATGAGCAGATATAACCCCGCACAGGACACGATTATGACCGAAGATACTCAAGTTCGTAGAGAAGCTGTTGTCGAAGATGCTCAGATCGAAGAGCTCAAGACAAAGATCATCACACTCGAAGAGAGGAATGTCAGACTGATGGAGGACCTCCAGAATGCGGAGAACGACAAACGCTACTCCGAAGGAGAGGTATTCAGGCTGCAGAAGGAAGTATCACGCATAAGGGCAGAGAACGAGAGGCTGAAGAGCCCTCCGCTCATCATCGGATCGCTCCGCGACGTCCTTCCGGACAACCGCGTTGTCGTGAAGAGCTCCACCGGACCGGATTTCATCGTATCCGTCTCGGATTATGTGTCCCCCGAAGAACTTACTCCGGGAGCAAGAGTGTCCCTCAACAAACAGTCATTGGCAGTCATGAGTGTCCTTCCCGCACCGCTCGATCCTGTGGTCACCGGTGCAGAGATCATCGACAAGCCGGACGTATCATACGACGACATCGGAGGCCTTTCCAAGCAGATGCTGGAACTCCGTGAGGCCGTCGAGGACCCGCTGCTCAGACCCGAGCTCTACGCCAAGGTCGGTGTGGACCCCCCGAAGGGCGTACTCCTGGTAGGTCCCCCGGGAACAGGTAAGACACTGATGGCAAAGGCAGTGGCAAATGCCACCAAGGCCACATTCATCAGGCTGGTCGGTTCGGAACTTGTCCAGAAATACATCGGAGAAGGCGCAAGACTCGTCCGTGAGCTCTTCGAGCTCGCCAGAGAAAAGGCGCCTTCGATCATATTCATCGACGAATTGGATTCCGTCGGAGCCAAGAGGATGGATGTAGCGACATCCGGAGACCGTGAGGTCCAGAGAACGCTCATGCAGCTGCTCTCGGAACTCGACGGATTCACGCCCATGAGCGACGTCAAGATCATCGGAGCCACCAACAGGCCCGACATACTCGATGACGCCCTCCTCAGACCCGGAAGGTTCGACCGTATCATCCAGATCGGACTGCCCGATATCGAAGGCAGGACCCAGATCTTCAAGATCCACCTTGCCAAGATGAACACGGCGAAGAACGTCCAGATCAAGAAACTCGCGGAGATTACCGAAGGTACCTCCGGTGCGGAGATCAAGAGCATCTGCACAGAAGCAGGTATGCTTGCGATAAGGGCCAACCGTGACACGATCACGATGGACGACTTCCTGGCCGCAAAGGAAAAGGTAATGGAGGCAGGAAGGCCCAAGACCCTCTCTGTCCCCGCATATATGTTCGGATGATCTCCGAATAAAACTGTTTATTGGATTTTTCATCCTCTCGGGATCATTCCCGAGAGGTATCCTCACCGCCGAAGAACTCCAGCTGTGCGGCCGCATAGATCTCCGCAATACCGATCTCCTCCTGAGCGGAGACAGAACGGATCTCCCCGAAGACGCCCATCGTCTCCAATGCCTTGAACAGCTCGGCGCCGACCACGGTCTCGGGATTGTCATGACACTCGTCCATGAGGTCCGCGTACAGCGCATCGGAATTCTCGAACCATGTCAGCATCCTCTCTGTTTCTTTTTCCTGGAACAGATCGCATTTGGACAGCAGATTGATGGTCGGGAGCTGCAGCCTGAACTGAACGATGGCAGACAGCATCATCGACGAGATGAAACCGTTCGGCGTCTTGCAGAGCGTAGGGTCCGAAAGATAGACGAGCATGGAATCCTGCCTTCCGAAGGCCTTCACCAATCTGTCCGAGGACTCTCTGAAAGCGAAAAGCTCGAGCTGTCCGGGAGTGTCTATCAGAACGTAATCGGTCTCGAACGTATCTACGACATCCATCATCTTCCTGATGTTCACGGCCATGAGATCGGAAGCAACGACCTGCGCGCCGTTCGGACCGAGTCCGTACTCGGTCATGACGTCACCTAGTGATATCCAATCCCTGATGTCGATGTCGGGGACATAAGGAAGCGCCTCCGCCCCGGGATCCAAATTGACCACGATCGAGTCTACAGCGTTGTCTTCGAACCATGTTTTGGTCGCTCCGACCAAGGTACTCTTTCCGCTTCCCGCGGTTCCGACAAAGAACAGATTTTTCATTATTCCGACCTAGACTAGCCATCATCTGCTATCATATTAGGCTTTTTGTCGCGCGCGCAAACACAAACCTAATTTAACCTGATGAGGATTCAGGTTGTATGTTAGCGAGTAAACCGCACAACGTAGCTTTCGCCTGGTTCGGCGTAATTGCTGTCGTTGTGTTCTCGATCTGTTGGATCTGCGCCGCTGCAATCGATACCACGTGGGTTTTCGGAGAGAACACTCTTTCCGACCTCGGAGCATCGGACTCAGATGCCAAAATGTACTTCAACTACGGCTGCTGCATGGTGACCGCGATCTGTCTTGCGATCTTCGGATTCGCAACGACAACCTACTCCAAGAGCAGGTCCGCGAGCGCTGCAGGAATCATACTCATTATCGCCGCTGTATTCCTCTTCCTAATCGGATTGTTCACAAAGGATGTCGGTACCGGCGATCTCCACAAGACCCTCGCATGCCTGATGGGATTCTTCATGTTCCTTGCGGTATGTCTCTACGCAGGCGCCTTCTGGAACAACGGTCACGAAGCATTCGCGGCAGTACCCGTTATTGTCATCCTTGCGCTCATCGTGATATTTGCAACACAGAACCTGGCAACATTCGAAGCATGGAGCGCCGTCGGTGCAATACCCTTCATGGTCGTTGCAACGACTGACCTCATCCTGACCAAACCGAAGGCCAAGATCTAAGGAGATATCAATATGATTACACCTAACGGCATTAAAACCGCATGCGGACTGGGACTCCTCGGAGGAGTCTTCAGTGTCGCATGCCTTGCACTGTACTTCAAACCCGAAGACGGCAGCCTTGCAGTGATCGCATTCTATATGCTCGTTGCAGTACTGTTCTTCGCCACTGCCGGTGCGTTCACAAAGAACGGCCAGTGGAAATGGAGAGTTGCTCTCTTCGTCAATATCCTGACGATCGGGATCATCTTCGCATGTATGATCGGAGAATTCTTCGCAATGGATGCAGGAGCGGTCCTGCTTGTCATCGCGATCTTCATCTTCGTCCTCGAACTTCTCCCCTCTTCCAAAGCGTGGATGCAGTCCGAGATCTGAACCTTTTACCATCATGGGCCCTTCGGGGCCCTTATCCTATTTCTATTATCCCTGTTTTTATACTACTTACCAAAAAGTCGGTAGTTTTATATCCTTCCATAAGATGCTCCACCCGTGGACGAAAAATATGTTTTTGCACTGAGAAAAATCGCCCTTCTAGGAGGTATAGATGACTACATCGCAGTCTCTTCCAGAGAATTGGGCGATGCATTGGAGATGAGTCAGCAGTCTGCATCCAAAAGAATCTTGGAACTTTTAGAAGAAGAACTCATCGTCCGCGATCTCGGAGCAAGAAGGCAGAGGATCAAACTCACACCCCGCGGTGTTGAAGAACTCAAGAAAGAGTACAACGAATACCGCAGGATATTCGAGCTCACCGATCACATATCCATCCACGGTAAGGTCGTAGAAGGAATGGGCGAAGGCGGATACTACATCTGCCAGCAGGGCTACATAGACCAATTCGAAAAGAAATTGGGATTCAAACCCTTCGAAGGTACCTTCAACGTCGCCGTAGACAAAAACGACATGGGTAAACTGGACATAATCAGAGGAACTTCCGGACAGCTCATCGAAGGATTTACCAGCGAGGGCAGGAGTTTCGGTAATGTCATAGCGTACAAAGCATCGATCAAGAACATCGAATGCGCCATCGTAGTCCCCGAGAGGTCTCATTACGCCGACGTAATAGAGATCATCTGCCAGTACCACCTCAGAAGGACCCTCAGCCTCGGAAACGGAGATACCGTCGAGGTCAAGGTCAATATCTGATCGATCATAAAGTAAAAAGGGGCAATGCCCCTGTTTTTTCATTTAAGGAACTGTTTCATGACGGAAGTGAATATCACTTTTCCGTCTCCGTCCTGGGAGGTGTATCCTCTCGTCCAATCCGGATGCGTGAACCTTGTCATCACACGTTCCGGGTGGGGCATCATACCCATGACGTTACCGGCGGGGTTGCATATTCCTGCGATATCCGAAGGGGATCCGTTGGGGTTCCAGGGATATTCTGCGGGCAGTCCGTCCGGACCTACGTACCTGAAGACGATCTGATCGTTGTCTTCCAGTTTCTGCACGAAGTCGGGATCCATGCTCATCAGCTTTCCCTCTCCGTGTGCGGAGGGGATCATGAGCACTTCTTTGGGGGCCACATCCTTGGTGAATATGCACTTTCCTTTGTTATCGTTCCTGAGAAGCGTCGGACGGCATTCGAACCTTGCGGAATCGTTTGTGTACAATGCCGCATCGGGTTCGGGCGTCATGGTCATCTCGAAGGCCGGCAGCAATCCCAGTTCCACCAGGATCTGGAATCCGTTGCACACTCCGAGAACGGGCTTTCCCTCCTCGACGAATCTCTTGAGCTGGGGACCGAGCGATGCTTTGATCCTTGCCGCAAAGATGGCTCCCGCGCGCACGTAATCGCCTGCGGAGAAACCTCCCGGCAATGCAAGGATATCGTAATCCTCCAGATCCCTTACGAGTTCCTCCGGGGCCTTTCCGATAAGCTGCTTCAGGTGCACCTTCTCGGCATTGGCACCGACCATGTTGAAGGCCTCGGCCATCTCATCCTCGCAGTTCGTACCCTCGATCCTGAGGACACATACTTTGACATCCTTCATTCCGAAGCACCTCCCATGAGCTTCCACATAGGTTCGTTCCAGGCCTTCCTCATCTCATTGACAGGCAGGTCTATCTTCGTTCCCTTTACCTTGAGCGAGTCGCCTTTGGTTATACCGATGCATATCGCATCCTCTCCGAGGATCTTCTCGAATGCCTCGGCGTCCTTTCCGTCGACCTCGGCTATCCAGCGCGAGTTGCTTTCGGAGTAGAGCTTTGCTTTGATATCCATGTCTCCGACCGCGGTCAGGTCTATCTCCGCACCGATCTGTCCGGAGATGCACATCTCCGCAACGGCCACTGCAAGACCTCCATCGGAACAGTCGTGACAGCTGAGCACGAGTCCCTTGTCCATTGCCTTCAGGAGACTGTCCATCTTCCTCTTCAGGGCAGGAACGTCCACTCCGGGGACCTGTCCTTCTTTGCCTCCGAACTTGCGGAAGAGAAGCGATGCTCCCATCTCGTCCTTGGTCTCTCCGACGATGTACAGGCATGTACCCTCTTTCTTCAGATCGGCCGTTATAGCCTTTCTGATATCGTCGATGAGCCCGCATCCTACGATCATAGGCGTGGGAAGGATGGTCATCCCTCCGGGAGCCTCGTTATAGAGACTGACGTTTCCGGAGGGTATCGGGATACCCAATTCCTTGGCGATCTCTCCGATGCCTCTAACCGCCTCTCTGAATTCTCCGAGCCTTTCTGGCTTCTCGGGGTTTCCGAAGTTGAGACAGTCCGTAAATGCATTGGGGGCCGCACCTACTGCGACCAGATTGCGGCATGCTTCGTCGATCGATGCCATGCCGCCGTTGTACGGGTCCTCGGCCGTGAACCAGGGATTGCATCCCGTAGCGATAGCCAGTCCCTTCCATCTTCCGGGAACGGGCATGAGGACGGCAGCATCCCCGGGACCGGTCTCGTTGAGCTTTCCTACCAGAGGATGGATCACCGTGGCCGCACGGACCTCGTGATCGTACTGTCTGATGGCCCATTCCTTCGAAGCCACGTTGAGGTCCGAAAGAAGGGTCAGCACGACATCGTTGCCGTCTGATATCTTGGGGAACTTCTCCGCTTTCTTGGTGGATACCTTGGGATTGACGTACGGCCTGTGGTAGACCGGTCCGCCTGTCAGGAATTCCAGGTCCATATCGAATATCAGATCGCCGTTCCAGAACAGACGGGTGCGGGGCGTGTCCGTGGTCTTGGCAACAGGCGTGGCCAGAACATCCCACATATCGAAGATCTCCAGTACCTTGTCCACGTTCTCGGGCTTACAGGAGCACATCATACGCTCCTGGGATTCGGACACCCAGATCTCCCAGGGGGCCAATCCGGTCTCCTTCAGGGGGACCTTCTCGAGGTCCACATCGGCTCCGCAGCCTGCTTCCAGGGCCATTTCGCCCACGACGCAGCTGAGTCCTCCTCCTCCGAGGTCCTTCATTCCGGTGATGAGATGTTTCGCGTTGACCTCGAAACATGCGTGCATGACCGGCTCCTTTGTGATAGGGTCGCCGAGCTGAACGGCTCCCCTTGAGTCATCCTGCGATGTGGATGTAAGATCCTTGGATGCGAAATTCACTCCGTGGATACCGTCCCTTCCGGTACGTCCTCCTATGAGGATCATGACCTCTCCGGGACCTCCTACGAAATTCTTCGCCAGGTCCTTCCTTTTGACGATACCGAAACATCCGACATTGACCAGACAGTTTCCGGTGTATCTCTCGTCGAAGAAGAATCCGCCGGTGACGGTGGGGATACCTACACGGTTACCGTAATCCCTGATACCGGATACGACGCCGTTCACCAGGTAGCGGGGGTGCTTGATACCTTTGGGTATCTCTTCCTTTGTGTCGATAGGTCCGAAACAAAGGGGATCGGCCAGTGCGATGGGCTGTGCGCCCATGCAGACCACATCTCTGAGGATACCGCCGATACCTGTGGCGGCACCTCCGTACGGCTCGATCGCCGACGGGTGATTGTGACTTTCCACTCTGAGAGCGTATCCGTAATCGTCATCGAATATCATGACGCCGGCATCTCCTCTGGAGAGCACATCGTCGCGTTCGATACCGAAAACGAACTCTTTGAGTATGGGTTTGGAGCTCTTGTAGCAGCAATGTTCGCTCCATGCCTGTCCGAGCGACTGCAACTCTATATCGGTCGGATTCCTCTTTTCCCCGACGAAATAGTCCTTGATGACCTTCATCTCATCGAGAGACAGGCTCAGGCTCATATCCGCGGAGATCTTGTTGAGTGCTTTGTCATCCGCTCCGAGTATGTCTATATCGACCAGCTCGTAGGGAACATCCCTCTTCTTCATCAGCCCCTCTCCGGACACGATATCATCTCACGTTGATACTGAAATTCTGGATGACCGGGTTTGCCAGGAGCTTTTTGCACATCTCCTCTCCGGTCTCCTTCGCCTTATCCGCGGGCATGTCGAGAGTGACCTCGAACATCTTGATGGTCCTAACATTCTCGATGCCCTCGAATCCGAGTGATTCGAGTGTTTTCTTCGTGTTCATTCCCTCAGGATCGGCAACGCCTTTCTTGAGCTCAATTCTGATCTCGATTACTGCCATTATGCATCGTATCGCACGCGCATAAATAAAGGGTTGCGAGGAGGGACTCAGAGAACGGCCCTCTTCCTCGCAAAAATAAGATAACCTGTGTGTCCGAGCATGTCGAACGAGGGTCTCACCCCTCCGGGGTGGACCTCTATTCCGCGCTGAAGGTTCTCCAGCGCGTACACGTCTGCGAATCCCTTCTCGCGGAGGGCGTTCACTGTGGACTCCACCTGATTCGCGTTGGGAACGTATGCGCAGAGCCTGCCGCCGCTTCTCAGACGGGGCATAAGATTGTCAAGTGCCAGCCAGGGATCGGGCATGTCCATGGTCAGTACATCCGCCATGATATCGACGGCAACTTCCCTGGCATCTCCGATGGTATAGCTCCAGTATTTGTCCAGACCCGTACGCCTGACATTTTTGAGTGCGCGCTGTGCGTTCTCTTCCTTGAATTCGATCGTGTGCACCTTTCCCTCCGGTGCGACCGCGCCGAGAAGGGCTGTGGTGAGACCTCCGGAACCGGCGCCGACCTCCAGGACCGTACGTCCGCTCCTGACATCGCAGTTGAGCAATATCGTGGCCGCATCCTTGGGCGTGATTATCTGCGCCCCTCTGTCGAGAGACTCCATAAGTTCGATCGTGCCGGGCCTGAATACCGTGTATTCCTTACCGACCACGGTCAGCGTCGAACCGTCTTCCAGACCGATGATACGGGAACCGTCGACCGTTCCGAGCGATGCTACCTTCAGCATCTTCGGTTCGGTCCTCAGCCAGATCTTCCTGCCCGAGGGGTCCAGAAGATAGACGTACTCGTTCTCGCCGATCGGCATGGGATCACATCGTGTGTGCAGCAAGGACCTGCATGTCCGTGTCTTTTCCGCAAACGATGCATTTTCCTTTGTACGCGTGCTCGGGCCTGTACGCATGTCCCAGGATCTTGATGTCGAATTTGTCTTCGAATGCATGACCGCATTCGGGGCAGCCGCACCATCCGAACCTGAGGATCTTGTCCTCTGGGATGTTCTCCATGGAATCGATGTCCTGCATGTGAGATTCCTGGATCTCCTTTGCCTTGGCATACATGGAGTCTGCGATCACGCGCAGCATGAGCTTGGTGCCTTCTGCCACCGTGGCCGCATCGATCGTGCCCTTTTCACCGGTATCCCTTCTGACGAAGGTGACGACGTTGTTCTCGATATCCCTGCCGCCGAGTTCCAGACGGAGCGGGACACCTTTGATCTCCCAGTCGTAGTATTTGCTTCCAGGCCTTGCATCCCTGTCGTCGAGCTTCACACGCAGACCTGCCGCGGTAAGGACCTCGTAGAGGATCTTCGATTCCTTGGTGACGAGCTCAGTGTTGTTCTTGGAGAGGATGGGAATGATGACCGCCTGGAAGGAAGCGATGTCGGGAGGCATGACCAATCCCTTGTCATCCGCATGGACGCCGATGACGGCTCCCAGCAGACGCTCGCTCATTCCGTATGTAGTCTGATGGACGTACTTGTGCTCTCCGTTCTCGTCCTCGTATGTGATGTTGTAAGGCTCGGAGAAGTTGGTGCGGTAGTGGTGGATCGAACCTATCTGAAGGGTCCTGCCGTTGGGCATGACCGTATCGATACCGACTGTATAGTACGCACCCGGGAACTTGTCCCAATCGGTACGGACCAGAAGTGTATAGGGAAGACAGAGCCTCTTCGCGATCTTCGAAAGGATCTCGACATCCTCGTCGATCTGCCTCTGCGCATCCTCTTCCGTGTCATGGCATGTATGCGACTCGAAGAAGTGGATCTCACGTACTCTGATGAAGGCCCTGGTCTGTTTGGTCTCGTAACGGAACGTATTGACGATCTGGTACACTTTGAGCGGAAGGTCCTGATGGGACCTGATCCACAGCGAGAACATGGGATACATCGCGGTCTCGGATGTGGGCCTGACGACCAGACGTACATCGAGCTTGTTGAGGCCCGCGTGTGTGACCCAATAGACCTCGGAATCGAATCCTTTTATGTGGTCCTTCTCCTTTTTGAATTCCGTCTCAGGGATCATAAGGGGGAAACAGACCTCTTCGTGATCGGTAGCGTCCAGTTCCTGTCTGATGTAGGTGTCGATCATTCTCATGATCTTCCAGCCGTAGGGAGTCCAGACGTTCATTCCCTTGACGGGGTATCTCTTGTCGGAAAGATTGGCCTTCTCGACTATTTCGTTGTACCAATCGTTGAAATTCTCTTCCTTTAACATGGTCACCACTTTTCTTTCAGTGCCTTTGCGAATATAGGCGCAACGGAAATGTGTGACACACTGTTCTCAAGCGTGTTGCAGCAAAGTACTGCATCCAACGAACTTCCGGTCAATCTCTCGAGTGCATTGTTGACGAACACACCGTGCGTGCATGCGACCGAAACGCTCTTCGCGCCAGCCTCCATGAGCGCCTCTTTGGCGGCCACGATGGTCCCTCCGGTGGAGATCATATCGTCGACGATGAGAATGCTCTTGCCTTTGCAGTCCATGGTAGCGGGTGCGATACGCACATCGGAACCCGAGAGACGGGTCTTTTCCAGATGGTCGTGGGGAACGCCCATCCTGTCTCCGACATCCTTTGCACGGCCTGCCGCTCCGATATCCGGAGAAAGGACCAGGTCGATGTTCTTGTTCTCGAAATACTCCGCAATGGCAGATGCGGCCTTGAGGTCCCTGTGGGGACATGTGAAATGGTCCAATGTGGACTCTTTGTGAAGATCGATGGTGAGGACACGGTCGCAGTTGAGGTTCAGGTGCTTGCACATGACCTTTGCGCTCTCCGCCTCTCCGGGCTTGAATACCCTGTCCTGTCTGGCGTATCCGAAGTAGGGTATGACCAGAGTGATCTTCTCGGCACCGAGCTGCCTTACGGCATCCTGGAGCAGGAACATCTCGATCATATTGGTATCCGGGTATGTGTTCTGAACGATGACCGCCTCACCGTCAATGGATTCCTCATCGATCCTTGTGTAACATTCGCCGTCCGGGAACCTCATTGACGCGGCCTGCACATATTTGCAGTCCAAAATCGATGCCAGTTCCTTGGCGAGCTCTCTGGAAGAAGATCCTCCGACTACTATCATAGTTAAGCGTGATTGCATCGGGCTATATTATCGTATGCGCCCGCGCGCAGGCATAGGGTTTTATCGGGTGACCTGCATCAAGCGGCCATATGCAGAATACGATCACAGATGAAAAGATCGACAGATATCTCGACATCACCCACAGAGCATTGGAGAAACTGAGGATCGCTGCGCCAGAACGTTCGTTCAACAAGAGATTGGCAGACGATTTCCTGAACATGGCCACATCGTACTACAACGACGCGAAACACTTCAGAGAGGACGGCGACCTGGTAACGGCATTCGCGGCAGTCAACTACGCGCACGGATGGCTGGACTGCGGTGCGAGGATAGGCCTCTTCGATGTCGGCGGGGACGACGTACTGTTCACGCTTTTTGAGTGATGCGCGCCGGCCTGTCAGACGGAATGACATCGGAAGCAGACAGTGCCAGCATATCGGACAGACGGTCTGCGGAACAGTCCGCGAAAATACTGTTACCCAGCATGCACATGCTGGACATTATCCCGTTCTCCCTCAGCAGGCCTATTGCCTTTTCCATATCGGGACCTTCCAATCCGGTCTCCGATGAAAAACTGTTAGAGATCGAATACAGACGTTCTTTCGTCGGCCCTTTCAGATAATCGTCGACCGCACGTCCGCCGGCCTCGCGTATCATCCTGTTCCTGTCCGGATCCCCCAGGACATTGGACGTGCTTACCTTCGGACCGAGGACCGCTACGGATAGCCTTCCGAGGTCCGCGTCCGTCCCGATCACCTCTCCTCTCGGCGGAAGTCCCGCTTTGATACGGACCGGCTGGGAAACGTTCGCCATGATGGCGGAAACATCTCCCAATCCTCCTCCCAACAAGACCTCTGCGGCATGTGCCAGCTCATATGCGCGCGTCACAGAGATATCTGATAGTTCGGTGAGGCATAATGCAACGGCGATGGCCCCGGCGGCACTCATTCCGAATCCCTGCCCCGTAGGGAGATCGTTGATCACGGTGACATCGAATCCCCGTCCGGGAAGCGCCGTCTCGATGACCTTCCTCGTTATGGGTGCATCCGACGGACGGCCGTCCATAGTCACATCGGTGTGCCCGGAGCGGTTCTCGCTGACGGATACCGACGCACCCCTGTCGAGACGCATGCCTACACCTCTGGACCCTTTGGATAGGACATCGATACCGTCTGCAGGCTGGAAGAAACAGGTGATATGGGCCGGACAGAACGCCGTTATCATTGCTTCTCCAGACAGAGATTGAGAATGGAATCGGAGATATCCACCTTGGATCCGGTGATATTCTTGGTCGAATTCTTCGTAATGAGGAGGGCTGCGGTAGACTTCTTTCCTACCGAGTCCACATCATTAGCCACGATCGCCTTCAGACCGTACTTCTCAAGACGCTGGCGCGCCTTCTCCTCAAGCTCGGAGGGGTTCAGACCCGACTCTGCCTTGAACCCTACTACATTAGGGCATTTCTTGCAGATTATCGGAAGCACCTTGGGCAGGGGATTGAGTATCATATCGCACTGCTGATCGCTGGGGATCTTTCCGTCCTTGGATTCGGGAGCGAAATCCGCCAGCGCTGCGGGCACGACCACGTAGTCGTGATCGATATCCTTCACCATACCGATGAGATCGGATACCGTGCTGAACCTTCTGACGGGTATGTGGTCCGGAAGGGGCACATTGCAGGCACCCATCCACAGTTCTACTGTGGCACCGCGTTCGAATGCGCGGAGTGCCAGCACGTTCGCCATAAGGCCCGTGGAACGGTTCGTGATAAGCCTCATGGAATCCAAAGGCTCCTCGCTGCGGCCGCCGATGACAAGTATTCTCTTACCGTTGAGATCGTCCCTCGAAAGACACCTGATGGACCATGCCACCATCTCGTCTCTGGATGCGACCTTGGCCCTGACACCGTCAAGGTGCGGACCGATTATGTGAACGCCCCATGAACGGAGCGTCTCGAGATTCTTGGACACCGCCGGGTTCTCGAACATATATTCGTGCATGGCGGGGGCCACGATGATCGGGATCTTGCTTCCCAATGCCACCGTGGCAAAGGATGTTACCGACGTATCGTCGATACCGTTGGCCATCTTGGAGATCGTATTTGCGGTTGCGGGATAGATCATGAAAAGATCCGCCGCCCTCTCGTCACCGAGATATTTGATGTGCTCGGTCTGTCCGGTGAGCTCGATTATCGGCCTCATTCCGGAAGCGAACTCTATCGCGTCCGGAGCTGCCAGTTTGGCTGCTTCCGGCGTCATTACGGGTATCACTTTGGCGCCCAGTCTGATGAGCTCCCTGATCAACGAGAAGCATTCGACTATTGCAATGCTCCCGGTCATACCCAGAACGATGGTCTTTCCTCTCAGTCTTGTTCCTTTCTCGCAATAAATCTCCTCTGACGGATGCATCAGATCACCTCTCTTATGAATTCCATAACGTCCTTCAGTACATCTTCCTGCGGACGGTCTCCGTCGATTATGACGAAATCAAATTCTTTTGCCAATTTAATGTAATTTGTACGGACAGAACGCTGATATTCGATGTTCTCGAACTTGCTCTTCTCTCCTCTGTCATTGACACGCCTCATGCTCCTGTCGACATCCAGGTCCAACAGGAAAGTGACATCTGGCGTGCGAACGATCGGCCTGTTGATCTCGAGCAACCACTCTTTGTCGAGGGCCTCGCCGTTCAGCGGCGCGGATTGATAGGCGACCGTGGATGCGAAATATCTGTCGCAGATGACGATGTATCCTTCCGCGACCTTCTGAGCGATCCTTTCCGTGTGAACTGCCCTGTCGGCCACGAACAGCAGAGCCTCGGCCTTCTGTGATATGTCTTTGACGACACCGTCCCTTATGAAGGTCCCGATCTCGTCGTGTGTAGGTTCCTGTGTAACAATTACGTCCCTTCCGGCCTTTGTCAGTTCGGCACGGACCATCTCACACATACTGGTCTTCCCGGAACCATCTATCCCTTCGAAGACAATAAAAGCGCCAGTCATTCACTTTTCGTATTGATGTCGAGGTATATCATTGCAACGGAAAGATGCGGGTCACCACGGGGGCTGTCCCGTCATCATCAGGGTTTCGTTGTATGTTTTGGCCTTGAGATACGCATCCGTTATACCGTAGATCCAAACGAATAATCCCAGACCTGCAAGGACAATACCCAGGACCAGTACCGTCTCCGTATCGAGCGTCATGACGAAGATGTACGTCACGATCCCTATGATGGCCATTGTGAAGAACATCACCAATCCTTTGAGGATCTGACCGTTGTATATCTGACCCAGGCCCATGACCAGGAATGACAGGATCGCCGATACGCTCTCGTTCTTCATTCTGTACGCTCCTACACGATCTCCGCCGTAATTTTGCGGCTGGCCCATGTTACCGGGCACACCCTGACCTGTGAAACCGTATCCGCACATCGGACAGAATCTGTCAGGGTCTGTTACTGCATTATTGCATCTTGGACAGTATTTGACCATGCATGATTATTGACCATTGAATAGATAAATCTATCAAAGTTAGAAATTAATGAAAGAAGAAGAAAGATGCCGCTTTCGCGGCTGTTTGTGTATCTGTCGTTCAGATGCCGAAGAATGCCTTGACACCGGGACGGAACAGGTAATACAGGATCAGGAGATTGATGATAATTGAGATGATTCCGGTGATAAATCCAGCCACAGTGACAAGCATTATCACACCGCCGATCAATCCGAGTATACCGAAGATGACTCCGAGGTACCACATTATCTTCCATCCCTTGAGCAGTCCGTAACCGATCAACATCGCAATTATTGCAACTACAATCGCAGGAATCGCGGCTATTGATGACGCAGGATCATCGGTTCCGAACGAAATACCGATCGCAACCAATATCCCGCCCACAAGCGTAAGTATTCCTAACAGCATGTACAATGCACCGACGATCGTTACGAATATCGGCCTTGAAGCATTAGTCTCATCAGACATGCCATAAAAACGTACATGATACATATTTAATATATTCGGTAAATTTTTAATTTATATTAATTGCCTAAACGTGAGACCAGCGCATCGATGGATTCTACATCTTTGATATAGTATGAACAAAGAGTGGCCAATCTTCTCCGGATATCTGTATCGAATCTTACATCCAATGCCTCAAGCTGGTTGCATACCTCGGCACAGAGAATGTCTCCTTTGCGGTCCCAATCCGTAAGGACCACGGCCTTCTTTCCGGACCTGTAGACATATTCCGCCGCCTTTATCGGTCCGCCTTCAGACTGGATGTGCCTGAACTCGCCGTAGATCCCTACCGCTTTCAGAGCACGTTCGTCGTTGATGCCTTCGACCAAGATTATGTGGTCGGATACCATGAGCGAGAGATCTTCCAGGACCTTATCTATCTCTTCCAGTCTGATCTCGTCATTCACAGCCTCGCCTCCAGCGAAGCGGCCACTTCCTCCGGCACTCCGCGGATGAGCACTGTCTTCTGCCTGCTCAGATGCCCGTTGACGATCTCCGCCTTGGAACCGGACAGCTCGCCCATCATGGCCTCGACCTCTTTATTGGCCTTTCCGTCCAGCGGAGGGGCCTTTATCCTGAGGATCAGCCGCTTGCGCCATTCATCGAATCCCTCCGGCCCCGACCTGTTTGATCTGGGAGATACAAGGACATCTACCTCGAGCCCCTGCGGGACCGCCCTTGACACGTCGGAGAGCTTCATACCTATCTGTATTGGCAAGCAATGTTATCCATTTATCGGGAGATTTCAGAAAGGGTTAACCTATAATATCAACAACTTAATGAGGGTGACAATGGCGATTCCCATTAAGGAGACGTTCGAATTCGAAGACCTTGCCGCGATATACAGAGTGGAACGGAAGGCCCCCTCGCTGTCCGTCGTAAGAAGGGACCTCTACCCCGCAATGGCAGGTCTCCTGTCAAGACTGAACCAGGAATACAGCAAACAGATCTCGGAGGACCCGGATTCGCTTATCTGCGAAGGCACCAACCAGCGCAGGAAGAAGGCAAAGCAGCTCTCCAAGGAGATCGTAGAGCTTCGTATGAACAAGATCTGCATGCTCGCCCTGAGAGGAGCGATGGGTGCACAGAATGTCGTCGACCAGCTCACCCCGGAAGAGAAGGATTACTACAGCGAGGTCCTGGAAGCTTCCAAAAGACACAGTAATGTTGTAACAAGACTTGCCGGCGGCAAGAAATACAGCAGCCCCAGGATCGACCCGACCCCCGAACCGGAACCCGAACCAGTTCCCGAACGGGAACCGGTCACCGTAAGGGAGACCGTCACACCGGAACCCGCGGAGATCGAAGAACCGATCCCGGAACCGATCGCTGAAAAGAAAGAGACGGCTCCGAAACCTGCCGAGATCGAGTACGAACCGGAACCCGAAGATGTCCCCGATGAGGATTTCCCTCCGGATGAGGAGGATGTGGAAGAGAGGATGGACGAAGAGGACAGCGCGTTCTTCGGAGACATGGACCCCGAACCGAAAAGAGAGGTCGCTCCCGCGAATATCCCGAAACCCGAACCCGCGGAGGAAACACCTTCCGAGAAGATGGACGAACATATGGCGGTCATCCGCATACTCGAAGACCTTCCGCCATTTTCCGGACCGGACCGCGATTATTCGCTTTCGAAAGAGGATATCGTAAGAATGCCGAAAACAATGGCGGATGTCCTTATCAACAGGCAGAAAGCAGTATTGATCACACCTTCGGAATGATCAGAACTTGAGTGTCCTTGTATCTCCCTGGAATTCCAGGCAGTCTATCTTAAGACGTTTTATCCCTGTGATCGCGGCCACGTCCTCTCTTGCCACATCGGGAGTGTTGTTGGTCTTGCTGAGATGTGCCAGGAAGATCTGTCTGTTATCTTTCATGGTCCTTTTTATCGCTGCTGCGCAATCCGTATTGTCAAGATGACCGTGATCGCTGCCGATCAGTTTCTTCAGGTATGCGGGGTACGGGCCTTCCACCAGCATCTTCTTGTTGTAATTGGCCTCGATCACCGCGACATTGCATTCCACCAAGGCATGTTCCACCTGGAATGTCAGCTTTCCCGTATCTGTCGCGAGCAATGCCTTCTTGCCGTCCTCTTCGACGAGGAAAGCGTTCGGCTCTGCGGCATTATGGGATGTGGGAAGGGGGAGGATCGTCATTCCGCCTATCTGAAAAGAACCCATTGTCTGAATCTCGTGATAATCCACCGCGCCCAGGCTGCAGGCATCGAATGTCGGCCGGTTGCAATAGACCGGCAGACCGAGCTTCCTTGCGGTGGGGCCTGCCCCGGAAACGTGGTCCGTATGTTCATGGGTCAGAAGGAGCGCCTTTATCACGGATGGATCGACACCTTCCTGGTCCATATATTTCTGGATCTTGCGATAGCTCACGCCTGCATCTATCATGACAGCTTCGTCATCGCATTGGATGACCGTACAGTTACCGTCGCTGCCGCTGGCAAGTACGTGGACCTCGAACATCTCGGGTTCAGACCTTCCTCTTGTAGATATAGAAGATTATATCAGACCTGGAAATGGTACCGACCAGAACACCCTGCTCGAGAACAGGCAGACGGTTGACATCGATGGCCATCATAGACCTGAGTGCCTCGACGATCTCCGCATCCGGGGTCGTTGTCAGGACGCTTCTCTTCATAACGGCCTCGACCTTCATCTCGGAAATGGCCTTGTTGGCCTCATCGATCTTGGAGTCTCCTGCCTCTCCGTCCATAGGAACTGCGAGAAGATAGCGGGGATTGACATCGTTGGCCAGCTTCTCCTGGTATTTCAAAATAAGATTCAGGATATCGTTCTCGGTGATTATGCCTAAAACGTGATTCCTGTTGTCCACCACCGGAGCACCGGTGACGTTGTCTACCGCGAACTTGATAGTGGCCTGCTTGAGCGAATCGGTCGGCCTAACCGTGACGACCTGCGTCGTCATAAGATCCCTAACCCTGAGTGTCTTCATTGACATGGAATATACTGACCGCGATATATTTCTTTGTATACATTCACGGACGACCTGGGTACAAGAGCGATAGACACCTTTATTTATGTGAATGTAATCAAGAGCCCTGAAAGTGGGCCTGTAGCTCAGCTAGGTAGAGCGCTCGACTCTTAATCGAGCGGCCAAGGGTTCGAATCCCTTCAGGCCCGCC
>Ga0172378_10000113_pt1 | contig 59982 bp, 65 predicted proteins | sample GrowelOW332metaG_FD_119755 | JGI IMG/M metagenome (GOLD analysis project Ga0172378, IMG submission 119755) | Groundwater microbial communities from an aquifer near a municipal landfill in Southern Ontario, Canada - Pumphouse #3_1 metaG | ecosystem: Environmental > Aquatic > Deep subsurface >... | reverse complement strand
TCAATTTCTTTGTTGCATAACTTTCTTAGTTATGTCTACATACTAATTTCTCAATATGCTTACCTTTATTGTATCTTATATCCCCATGCCTAAAGGCAGGGGTTTTACGACACATCTGATAATTACAATATTGACATACTTTTTTATCTACATTAGGTTTAGCACAAATTGTTTTATTCATAGCTAATCCCCAATCACTATTTAATCTTTTAAGTAGATTGCTTCTTTCTTCATCTGTAGGACTATAAATAAAACATTTCTTCCCCAGCAAGTCTCTATCTTCGTATAGGAACATAACATCATTGATTCCTAAGAATAGACTATATGCCGTTGCCTGTGCTTTATGTTCTTCTTGAACATTGGTTTGTCTCATAGCTTTCATTGATGCTTGTGTTTTAATTTCTAAGATAAAATATTTACCTTTAAACTTAATTATGCCATCACATAAAAAAGAACTATCAAATACAAAAGGATTATTTTCTCCAAAGTCATGTTTTGTATATAGATGTGTTTCAAACTCATCTACGAAATTACTCTCTTTGCCAATCTTTAATGGTAATTTATGTTCTCTTACATATTCAGCTACATTGATATATTCACAATCAATACTCATATCTTTCATTTTATTAACATAAGATTGAATAATTTCATGTCTAGCTGTTCCTGTTTCACATATACCAACTAATTGATAACTGTCCTTTTTATTATCAATAGGCACGGACAGTAGTTTATAAATCATCTGTCTATCACACTTCATGCTAGAAGGACTAAAGGTAGCACTTGGCATGTGTTTATTATCCATATTATACTTCTCAATAGTATAAGTAAGACTACTAAGGAAATCTGTAGCATAGTCTACTTCTTTTTCTTTAGCTCCTTTAATCATACTAACTAATGATTTTCTTGACAATTAAACTACCTCTGCTTTCATACAAGCACCCATTTCTTCTCAGTTATTTCCTTGAGTTCTACTTCCTTACAGTCAACTTCATCTTCATAATCCCAAGGTTGTTCTGGTTGCATCTCTGTTGCCCCAATGGAATACCAAGTCATATAGTGCTTACCTTCGTATTCAAAGATAATTTCATGCATGATGCTCCACCTATCATTGTCAATGATATGGTCTTCCAATGCCTCATCCGGCAAATACAATTCGTTTCTTAGAAATTCTGTTTTAAATTTCATTTCATTCTACCCCACAAATAATATAATAACCAATACTATCTTCTAATACAGCTACACCATCGCCAATATAAATAGTAATATCTTCTTCCATAACTGAAATAATCTTTAATAGTGTAGTCGTAGCTAGCTTAATACTAAAGTCAGATGATACTTTAATTCCTGTTTCTTCTTCTGCTCTGCCCTTAGTATCACTTAGTATAACATACCCATCCCTGTTTGTCAAGCACACAGCAGGTGTGTCAAATACATTCACATCAAAAATATCTAATCGCTTAATCGATTCCTTGATTTCTTTTTTGCTAATTTTAAAGCTAACATCCATATCATCTTTGATTGTGATAAATGGTTCAATCTCGTTAATAGGAAATAAATTATCCTTTAGCTTAATTGTAGAATAATATAATCCATCTGCCTGAACATAGATAATATTATTTAAAATACCATATTTAGCCTTGCAATTAAGACTAGCTAAATCAACAACTACAGCAGGGTATAGTTCAATAATATCTTGCATCTTGGTACTAATATTAGTTATTGCAATAGTATTACTATCTGATGTAATTGTATAAGCGTCATCCGTATAATATCTGTATAATTCAGGATGGTCTTCACCTACAAACAATGATAATTTATTTCTATTCAATACTGTCTTAAATACGGATAAATCAATATCATATAAGCTATCTACTCGCGGAAAAGTAATAGAGAGGAGAAGTCTATTGTTTACTTCATCAGTTTTAATAGCTTGTTTATATGTACCATTACCTTTAATAACTACAATCTCATCTTTAATGTCAATCTTAATATATTCTTTAGTAGTTAATTTAGTAAGTTTAAATAACTGTTCTACATCTAATACAATAGTATCTAAATCATCAATACAATCAAGCTGTAAAGCAATCTTAGTTATATTATCTGTCATCCCTAAACTTAGTTTATTATTGCTACCATGTAATTGTACTAATTCTGTGATGGGTTTAATACTATTTTTGGATATAATACTTGTAAGTAATGATAAAGCATTTTTAAGTTCTATTGTTTTTACTTTCGTGACTTTCCTCTCCTTTCAAAATCAAATTCTACATTCCCATCCTCAATGAATTTATTTAAATCATCATATCCATGTAATCCTATATGATAATAAGTTAATACATCAAAATGTTCTCCACATAATTTGCATTTACCTTTTTGCCATCTAAGTTCTTTTTTATTAAGCAATACAGGTATTTCTTCTTTATCTAAAATATCGTCTAGTTCTATTTTAACTCACGCTTTCTTTACTAATTTGTGGTTCTCATCAAATACAAGGGTATCCCCGCACCAACAATCCGAAATTTCCATATCAAGACTTAATGGTACATCAAGTCCAATACCTGCGTCAATGCTACATTTTCTCATAATTTTGCTTACCTCATAAGCATTTTCTTTTGGGCAAACAAGAAGATTCTCGTCATGCACCGATAGCACGATATGAGCATTCAGCTCTTGTAATCGTTTATTATTATAAATATTAAGTATTGCTCGTTTTGTCACAATACTCGCCGCTGATTGAATACAAGCGTTAAATGCCTCGCGTTCAGCCTTGGCAATAAATGCTCCATTTTGCTTTATTTCTATTCCCTTTCTTTTAGCATCAGCTATAATGTTATTATTTTCATCCTTGTTAAAAGTATTGTCTAATTTCTTTGTATACAAACCAGTATAATAATTTTTAGCTTTGTCATCAAGGGTAACTTTAAATTTAAACTCATATTTGGGCAAGAACACGTCTGGTAATCTTCTTCTTAGCCCGTACATGTTTTCTACATATCCATTCTTATGCAGAAAAGCAATAGTATCATCTATACACTTCTTAAGTTGCGGAAATGATGTAAATACCATATCCTTAATTTCTTGTGCTTTTTCAATAGTTATATTTAGGTCATTAGCAATACTCTGTACTCCCTTAGAATAATTTATCAAATATATGTATAAAACATATACTCAGACTATATCTTCACCCTCGTTATACGTTAGGCTATATAGTGTACAAATAACTATATAGATAATGCTATACATTATGTGCCATGCACTTCGTAATAAGGAATTTCGCCTTAAAACTACTCCTTGTCAGGATAGTCGTTTAACATTTCTTTATATATCCACTTATAACCGTAGGCACTTTTTGATTGATATCTCCCAGCTATAGAGTTACCAATATGGGAAGCTAAAGTAGTGTCCTTGCCGCCGCGAATAGTAGATATATACCTAGCCGCCTTACGCAATGACTCAAATTCTATAGTTTCATCTGTACCTAATTTAGTACCAATTACTGGCTTTAACACTCCACGTTCTTTTTTAGTTTGATAAACTTTATTTTTAGTTTCCTCTGTATGATGCCTACCAAAGAACGGATTATCTTCTCCTGTATATTTTCCCATTCGTGCTTTTGATATTTTATCCTTGCACTCCTTGGTTAATCGCTTTCCCTTATTGCCCTTCGATATAAGTTTACGTGTCTTTAATGAACGTTCTCTTCCTATACCTGCTAGACTCACTTTCTTTTTATCCTCATCAGTAAAGATATATCCTATAGTACCTGTACCGCCAATAGTGCGGTTATAACCAAAAAGTGGGTCATTGGATTTATATAGGGCAATATAGTATTTTTCTCTTTCATATCTTATACTATCTTCTTCGCCATGTTCTAGCAATTCAATAGTAAAATGTTCTTTACCTATTTTCTTAATTGCTTTATGAAAATCATCCTGTCTATAGCTAGGAACAAAATGAGCTCTTAATCTTTCTTCGATAGATTTAGTTGTACAGCCAACGTAGACTAGATTATTTACATCATTAGTTATTTTATAAATATTAAACAATAAATCACCTTTCTATTTTATTTATTTAGCTGTTTTGATATATAAAGACTTCGCACAGGATTGTTACTATTTCAAGTAGTGTCCCCTGTTAGCATAACTTCTAAACATCATTTCCTATGTTTCCTATCCGTAAGTTATACACCCTATATTTATAGGTTCACATGGTTTCATTATGCTATTTCTAACATAAGGGGCGTTAGTTCACCCAAAATTATTGCTTTGCAACTCTTTCTTCTAGCCTTTCCTTCCTTATTCACAGTGCCATCAGCATGAAATTCAAGACATTCTTCATATGGTAAATCATATACTAAGGAGGCACAATAGGAATAAATATCAAGTCCTTGTTTAAAAGAATCTAGCATATTAGTATCGTGAGAGAAACAGGCCGCAAGTAAAACCTCTTGACGAGAATAGTCTGCGCCAATAATACAGTTATCCTTACCTGCTGTAAACATATTTCTTATATCTTCATTGTGCGCTGGAATCTGTTGTAAATTCTCAATGTTATCGTAAAGCTCTTTATCTTTACTTCTAATACTTTATTACTGTATTAGTACAGACTATATCTTTATCTTATATACTAAGATACACACCATTCGTGGATAGTTCTTCCATATAGGATTACTTTATCTAGTCGTTACACACGCTCATAACATTACTGTTACGCTTGGCTCGGTATTGCCCTTTGTAATATAGTAAAGGGTTCTCTTGTTATTATACCACAATACCTATCCTCCTGTATAGGCTGTCGGAACCGAATTAGATGTGATTCTATAACAGCTCACGCCGCCATAGCCCAATTTTGTTTAGGGTTAGAGGAACTAAACCTCATTGTAGACGTACCGCACTGATTGAAGTTTGCATGGATTTTACCATGATGTAATACAGCTTCTTTAGTCAATTTATCAATGAAAGTACCTATAAGTTTATCATACTTTTTAACCTCCCCTAATGCTTTAGCAATATTTCCTACTAGACTATCTTTATATTCGTTAGATTCTAGTATTGCATCGAGTACCGCCTTACCCGTTCCTTGAGGAGATTTTTTGACCAAAGACTTAATCTTTAGTATATCATATAGAATTATTTTTATTTGACTAGGACTATTATAATTAACGGGATAATCTATATCGTTATACATCTTCTGTCTTGATTTTATTTCTTTTTCTACTGGTTCTAATGATTTATCAAATTCCTTTTTAGCTCTATCTCTTAGCTTTGTATATTTTTCTTTTAATTCTTCCGCACGTTTAAAATCAAACTTAATGCCTCTAACTTTCATATCACAGACAACATCAAGAATTGGCATCTCAGTATTCCAAAAAATATCGGAAATACGTTCTAATCCGTATTTAGTACATTGAGGCTTACCTACTGTTAAAAATGGTTTTTGAAAATTAACAAGGTCTAATGTTAGTAGGGCATCACGCGCCGCGTATATATATCCAATATTATAAGGAATATAGCAGAATGGAATTTCACTACCAAATAATTCTGCGAACTTATGACCACTACCATCTCCATGCTCACAATACTTATTATGCAATGCCTTTAAACCGTGGGGTTCATTTTCATTAAGAAGATTAGCGGCTATGAGACTATCGAAAGTACATGGAACCCAAATACCAAATTGTTGATATAATAATACCCTATCAAAATAGGCATTATGCATATATATCTCTTTACAATTTTTGATAATTTCTAATCCTTCTTTTACATCTTCTTTTTTAATCTGATTAGGAAGTAACTGCTCCGTAATTGTACTAATATGTCCAATAGGAATATACATAGCCTTTTGAGATGGACTTTGTAGTGACATTCCTACAATATCACCTAAAATATTATTTAGCGATGTTGACTCGGTGTCTAAGGCAACAATACCATCGTCTACTGCCTGTCTACAATACTCTAACCATTCTTCCTTAGTCTGAATAAGTAAATAGTTATCTTTTTCTGCACCAAGGTTCCTTTCTACTGTTTCCCCAATAGCTTGAATCTTAGCACTTAAACTTGTTCCTCTTAATGTGATTTTTGGTTTTGATACTTCTTCATTTTCTACTAAATCTAATATCTTTTGTGTTGATATATTATTTCTTTTTGGTACTTTAAATAATCCCACCTAATCATCCTTTCTCTTTATGCTTTCCGCGAAATGTTAATATAGAATCATATACCCAATAAATATAATGACTAACCAAATACCTATTGATAATAAACAACCACACATTATTCCTTTTGCTGTTCTTAATGGGTCTTCTTCCATATTAGCTTCTTCTTTTATTTTATCTTCTTGAAGCATTTAGCTCATCCCCTTTATCTATATTCTATCACAGCTTAAAGCTAAAGTCAACAAAAAAAGAAGCAGAATTAACTGCTCCTTGCGATTTATTTTATGTTATTTTAAAATCCTAAATCTTCACTTGCTTTACGTACAGAAGTACGATTTCGTGGTGTTGGTTCCTCTGTGTCAAATGGTACTTCAATATCATCTGATGGTTTTGCTAGTGGTTTACCTGTTGGAAATGCTTTAGTGTTAATAGCCTCAATCATCTGCTCTTTTGTCCACTGCTTAATCAAGCTATCTTCCGCACCATAAATGGTCTCATCTGTGAATTCACATTTTGCCTTTAGTGCATCTAGGTCATCTACTTTTGCAATAGGATTTCCTGCAAAATCTGTATTGGAGTTAAATAGTCTATAGCTGGTTTCTTTACTTCCTTTGGCACCAACACGCTCAATTTCAGTTGCTTCTTTATATAGAGGAGCATAACGTGCGCTATGCGGCCCAAGGTCTGTAGAATAATACTTAGACCCACGTTTCCAAATATTAAGTTCGCCAACATCCTGTGTTCCCGTACCATCTCGCTTATCAATTACATAAAGCGGAATGAACATGTTATCCTTTGCGAATGATACATCAGTTGGGTATTCTCCTTTATGTAGCATTGCTTCTTGGCATAGTGGACAATCATTTCCAAGGCAGTCTACTTCAACAGGAAATTTCTTACCTGCCTTACTTGTTAGCCACACCGTATGTGTACGATAGAAATATGATTTACTTGCATCCTCCTGCAGAATATATGCATGTGCACCATCGTGATTGTCTTTTAGGCTAAAACTATAAATAGATTTAAATTCAGTACGTGGTTTGTTCATATTTTCGATGTGTTCGTTTACCTGCGCTAGGTTTAATCTCATGTTTTATTTTTCCCCTTTTTCTTTTACATATTTATGTTTTTTAATTTTAATATTTACTTTTGCGTATTCTTTGTCTTCATTTTCTTTGACTTCAAACATTGGTCTAATTACTTTTTCTACTTCTTTTTTGACCATTTCTTCTGTTACTTTATCCGTCGGTTCACGAATCCTAATCTTTGTATTGATTTCAATAATCACTTTGTTCTCCAAAAACATTTTAATCTCTCCCAAGTTCGTCATTTAGTTTGATAAAGGACTCATTTACAAATGCTTTCATATCGTCACAAATTAAGGATTTTTGCTCACCCTAGTTCATGTTTGTGCACAAATACAGCTACTTAATTATCTAGTCCTTTCTTTGTTGATAGCTTTATTATAACATACCTTGGTAGCATTGTCAATAACTTTTTTTAATATTTTTTAGATTATTTAAAAAGTTATCTTTGTCTTGTAAATAGAGTTCATTTATATCCGTATTATCAGGCATCACAAGCCATGATAGTAGTTTGTCTTTCCTTAGTTGTTTATATAATTTATTAACCCCAATTCTTCCTGACTTATCCCCCGTATCTAATGCTAATACAAGTTTTCTATTTGGTATGTTTTTTAATAATTCATATTGATATTCACTACCAGTACCATTTAACGCGATAGCTTTTAGTCCTACCGACCATAAAGTTAGACAGTTTATAATGGATTCTGTAACGTATAATTCGTCATCAAAACTATTAGTAACTGCTAATTCACGTACTGCATATAGGGGCTTTAATTCTTTCTCGGGGTAGTTAAACAATTTGCTGTTTATTGCACGCCTTGCTATAAATAAACAATGGCCATTTATATCCTTCACAGGAAAAGTAATACAAGGAATATTGTTACCATCTTCTTTTAATTTGAATGAGCTATCATAGCCCACATCAAATAAATCTACCACATTCTTTGATATTCCACGTTTACTTGTTATATATGGATGGTAAAACGCGTAGTTATCTAGTACACTATCAGATACATAATTTGTCGCAAGTTGTATGAACTTTTCACGACTTGGCTTCAATAGTGCACTTTCACGATTATCTAGTATATAGTCTGCAAAGTTTTTAATTAACCACTGTTCTCCGTTTAGTTCAAAATCTTCGCCGTATAGTAGAATAGATATAAATCTAGCTAAACTAAATTTTCTCTTACAGCTAAAACAAGTAAAATATCCATGTTCTAAGGAAACCCCGGCTGATGCGTTATGGTCTGTATGAAAGGGACAATGTAATTGTTTATAGGTACTTGTAGTTCTTGCAAACTGTAAGCCAGACTTGCCATTAATCTTTAGTTCTAAATTTAACTCATTTAATATCGTCTCAATACTTGTTATGATAGGTAAATCATTTATTACCAGCACTAGTATCACTTACTTCAAACTCTACTTTTACATCATTTGAATCTAATAGTAGTTGTTTAATATAAGGAATAAAATCCTCCCTATTACATTTATTTACAGGTATATCAAAAATAAAATCTTTATCTTCTACAACAAGTTTAGCTTTTACTTTCATTTATTTTTACCTCACCATTCTGATTTATGGTCATCTGATGGAGATGGATTTTCAATATTCGTAAATCCACAATCCAAACAATGATTGATTATTAATCCTATAATTTTTCCTAAATCTCTTTTAGGGTCGTGTGAATCGAAGCAACACGGCTCTATTGGACAATATATAATATTATCCGAACCGCAGATAGGGCATACACCTTTGTAAGACCATGTACTATCATTATAATCTATCTTTGATAAGAAGTCAAGCACTCTATCTAGTTTTTCAACATCCTCTTTATCTTCTTTAAAAACTGCTTGAGCATTTAATTTGTTTCGTATAGCTATAAGGTCTCTTTGAAGTCCACGCCTGATAACCTTAAATTTATTCCATTTCTGATTCTTTACTCCTGCCATATCAATACAACCAATTCCTCCGCAAATATATTTTCTATACTGCCACCTCATCAATCAACATTATGTCCCCCCCTCCTCTGTCATTCATAATCAGTTAGTAATTTCTTTAGTATTGGACTTCGTTGTGCCGCAATATACATCCTATTTGTTAGCTCCTGTTTATCGTCGCTATCTGGCGCATTGACTACGAGTTGTACTGCAAGCTCATAGGGTACCCTCATAACAACATCCTGCGATGCACAGTCGGTGAATACAGTAATACGTGGCGTGCTCAATATGGAACTCCGATATAATCAAGTATTTCACGCATACCAAGTTTATCCATACAATAATCGTATATTTTCGGATGAGTGCGGTGCATACGTTGAAATTTATTCTCCTTCTCTAAATGACAGCCAATAAGACAGAACATACATCCAGTGCGTTGCTCACCAGTTGTTTTCCAGTGCCCCTTCTGCTGAACTATATCACCATATACCGACGGGATAGCAATGTTGTTGTTATGGATGTACTGAAGAATATCATCTTCCGTCCAAAAAGACATCGGTTTTGATACCGGATACTTAGTATTAAAGGCGTTGCATCCAGTTTTCTCCCATGCCTGCTTTCTTCGGATGCTTTCGACTGCCATTGTCGCCACGATACCGTGCGTCCCATTGGACTTCTCGTAAGCATGCATCGGCTTTTCCTTCATGATATTGCAGCAATTGTGACTAATATTGAATGGTGCATCTAGTAGTGGTTTCCATTTTGGATATATTGCACTTTTAAATTTTGACTTTGTTCCATCTTTATTTATCCCATTAAGGCAATTATTAGCCCATTCAATGCCCTTCTTCGCATAGTAAATAATCTGTGCTACGTCCTTCGACGGGTAAACCCATCCGTATTTATCAATGACTTCCTTGAAGGACATATCTGGTCTAATAATCGTGACATTAGGCGTCGCCTTTACGTGGGCTTTAACCTCTGGAAACTCAAGACCTGTATCGACGTATACCGCTGGCATGTCAGGATAAACTTGTCGAGCTATATTAAGTAGCACCGAACTATCTTTTCCACCACTAAATGATACATGAACAGAGCCGTTATAGTGCTCATACCATTCCGTGATACGGAGTTTTGTTATGATTATTTTTTCGTCTAATGATAAGTTCTGTAACCTTTTTAATTCTTCTTTTGTTGGCATATGTTACCCCTCACTTTGTTGATAATCTATTAATTAATAGACTTAGAATACACCCTTTACTTTTTCTTTAAATTCCTGTACATCTTCTTTTAGTTCATTGTCATGCGAAATATCTTCTAGGTTTGGTATATAAGACATAGACATAGTATCTAAATCTACTAGATACAAGAATTTTCCTCCTTCTTTTCCATAGCGATTTTTGGAGACATAGAATAAAATAGCACCTGTATCTTTTTGCTTATTGATAGTAATAACTCTAGTTGCTTTTTGTGTTATTTTGTAACTCCCGAAGATGGATTCAGAATCTGAGATTGAATCCGAATCCCTATTGCTTTCGCTACTTCTACGTTTAGCCTGTGCTACAATAACAATAGGAATACCAAATTCTACAGACATTACCTTGAGTTCCTGACATATCATCCCCAATCTATTAGCTTCACTATCAAATTTTACTGTTGAATCTAGCTCGATATAAGAGATATCATCAATAAATAATGCACCAATTTCCTTATCTTTACAGATGTTTCTAATTTTTTGTAATGTTATCTTATATCTAAAATCACTTAAATCAGAGATATATAAGTCTTTATACTCTTCTTTAGCTTTTTCGATATATTCTTTATAACCTACTACCATATAGCCACCTGTCAAATTAGTATTTGAAAAATGTCCGTTATAAGTATCAATACGAAGGGATGCATCTTCTGTAGACATTTCTGGGCTGACAATAAGAGTTTTGGTTTGTCTACTTAAGCAACTAGCCAACATAAAAGTAACCCATGATTTACCTACACCGCTCTTAGCCGATATAACAATCAAGTCATCTCCATTAGCTCTAAATCCATGAAAATCTGGTGTTAGCTCCTTTAAGTCTTTTGGTAGGTCATAATATAAGTTGTCTACATTATTTACCCTGTCCACATATCTGTTATATCTATTTTCAGCGTCTTCCCCAAAATTAGTACAGCTAATGCCTGTAGTCGTGTCTAGCTTCTTTAATTCAGCTCTAAGAAATTCAATACCCTTTCTGCTATCTGCTGAAATTAGCTCTGATGCCTTATTATAGATTTTTACAGACTGTCTAAATAGACTTTCTTCTTTTAGCCTATCAAGAATCGGTTCTTTCTTTTCTTCAATCTTATATAATTTAAACTGTGGGAACTTTTCGAGAAATATCTCCTTACTTGGAATATCTTTATATTCATTATAATAATCTTTGATGTATTCGTATTCATGTTTATATTCTACGAAATTATCATCTGTTAATGAATCACTTAAAATACTATAATCTCTTTTATCTAATAATACATTTAAAATCTGACTTTCAGAAACGCTCAACTATAACACCTCCTTAATATGTATGCGTTGTTGTTCTTCTTCCTTGACCCTTTAGTTCAATAGAAATATCTGATAAAATCCTATCTGCAATTCTACTACCATAGTGACTAGCTAACTCATCTTCACTAAGATTACTTGTATAAATTGTAGCAAGATTATTCCTATAGCGTGTATCAATAATCTGACTTAATGTAGTAGCTACGAAGTCACTCTTGGAATTCGCAGAGCCAATATCGTCGATGCAAATCAATTTTCTGGTCATAATATTATTTAGAATTTTATCTCTATCTTTATTCTCAAAAGAAGTCGTAAGTGTTACTAAATCAGGAAGATAACAAAAATATACTCCATTATCTAAATTAAACCCATTTCCAGTTGCAATAAGTGCTAGATATGTTAATAATATTTTGCAAATGAAGTTCGACTTTCCATTACCTGTATTTTTAGACCATAAATACAACTGCCTATTATTATCTACAAAGTTCTCAATATCATTCTTAATATTAGCTAATGTTTTAAACGCTTCTAAATCTACTGTTTCTGGATATAGTTTCTTAGGTTCTTTATACATTTCTGGAATATTAGAGTTGTCTAGTAAGTATTTAAATTCATTAAATGTACCACATGCCATATTACATTCTTTATTGCAGTTATCTTTAAACCAACAATTTTCATATGTTCTTTCTGCCATTATATCACCACTTTATTTATTTGTTTTACTAAACCATTCGTTATATGTATCATATCGTTCTTGAATATTAAACATATCTACATTAGGGTTATCCTTCAAAAACTTATTGATAAAACCACAAGACTTAAACTCAGGACAGCCCATTCTATATAAACAATTAGGCACAAGCACATTACCAATTTCATGTTCTTGCTTAGTAATTTCTTTTTTTAAATCACACATTGCTTGTCTTGTTTCAGGACTTGCTTGAAAGCATAAGCGTTTACGTGCAGTATCAATTAGATTCTGAGCATTGGCATAGCCATCTATATTAACAAGTGCTCCTTGTGGTAGTTCATCACGATTTACACCTGTTCTGTCTGAACGCTGTGTTGATACAAAACATTCCCATTTATGTCTGCTGAAATGCACGCTTACAAATGATTTCATATCTTTCCATGACCAATCTACATTCAATAGTCTAATAGGACTATGCTCTGAAATAAGTAGCTGTTTCTTAAACTTCTCAGTAGCTTCTTTTTCACTATACTCTTTATTTACCGTAGTTCTGCACTTATTCTTTACGTTCTTCCAGTCAGCATCAATATTATTGATATTAGTTTCCAAGGTAATCATTCTCCTCTAAAAATTCTTTTAATAGTTTTACTTCCTGTTTATTAAATATGAATGAACATTCAAGATGATTTGTATATCCATCTGCATTAAATGTATTGTATGTAATAGAAATGCTACCATCATCATATGTTCTAAATTCATATTTTCCTTGTTTATTGTAATTAGGATTTGTTGTTAGCTTTATAGTTATCAATCCTTTCTTGTGCAAAGGCACACTGTTCTTTTGATAATTCACTACCAATATAGTTACAGCCATACTTCAAACAACCAATTGCAGTAGTGCCAGTACCCATAAAACTATCATATACAATACTACTATTATTTGCATACATATTTAATAATTTATATACCAAATCACTACTAAATGTTGCTTTATTTAACTTACATGACATATCGTTGTTTGTGGCCTCAATAAAATTATACATTACTTCATAAAACTTCTGTCCAGTCCTTGACACACTTGTAACTTCTTTATTGGCATTATAAGTTTTATATTCGTCCTTCCGGCACAGAACAAATACATATTCAACAATTCTAGTGCACTTATTCTTATTAACATTATTTGGCAATGCTTGTTTTTTCTTCCACGCAATACAATCCGCTACCATAAAATTTGTATTTCTGATAATATCTGCAACCACTAACCACGTCATACCAACACTGTCCAAATTACCGGAAGTGCAGTTGCTTGCATAACTAAGATTATACAGAACAACACCATCTTTATTTAGTACACTATCATATGCGTTGAATAAATCTATAGTCCACTTTATATAATCGTCTGCTGACTTAAAGTCATTAAATGTATCATATCTGCAATCATAATTATCCATAGCCTTTTTGGTCATTGTCTTTTTACTTGTATTATACGGTGGTGATGTTAATATGATATCAACCTTCTGCTTATCATCAGCAATTAGCCCCATTGTCTCAAAACAATCCTCATTATAAATTCTGTTTAATTCTTTCATTTAAATCTCTCCTTATATCATAATTATTATACAATCTTCTTTCGATATATTTATTATAGCATAGACCAGCTAGGTTGTCAAATAAAAAGAGCAGAAAATTTAATCTCTGCTCTAATCTTTTAATAATCGTTCATCTTATCTTTGGCAGATAATTCACGCTTCTTATTTTTATACTGCCTGTTATCTAATGCCCAGTCATCTGCTCCATGATTCCTGCACCAAGGGTCAATTGCTTTAGCTCCTCTATATGGCTTACGTTTCTCTTTACCGTATAGAATTGCTTTATCCATACTCACTTTTTGTTATCACCCTTATATTTTTCTTCTAATTCTTTATCAGTAGGACTAACTCTATGCATCCCAAATATATTCATAAAACAATCTACCATAGCAATATTTGGAATATCTTCTTTAGATTCCTGTACTCCCAATTCCTGATGTTCTTTTTTCATTTACAGCTTCATCCTTATCTGCTACAAGATATTTCATAAAAATTCCTTGTGCCACTCTAGCATTTGGTTCAATAACTTGTACTTTATCGCCAATATTAGTTAGCGCAATCATAATTTCACCGTCATTTGTCGGATTAGCATAGAAATCACTATCGATTACACCTAAAGTGTTTGATAAGGCAATTCCCTTTTTAATTCCCACTGAACTTCTAATGTCAATCAGCAGAACTTCGTCATCCTGCATATAGCTTTTTACACCTGTATGAAATTTAATAGTCTCTTGTGGGTGAATATGTACATCTGTATCATTTAAAATATGAAAATCATATCCTGCTGAGTGCGCTGTGCCTCTTACAGGTAAAATTACATTTTTATCTTCATAACCTTTTGCTACTTCAAATCCTCTTGTTTTCACTTACGTATTCTCCTTTAATTATGCTGGTGGATTATCGTTTTCTAGTCTTTTCTTAAACTCTGAAACAATTAGTAATTCTGCTCTAGGTTTAAAAGCACCCAGTAATGTTTCTGATGTTGTAAGTGCTTTTTCATCAGTAGTAAGATTCATAACACCACTAAATGTAATCTTACCACTATCTACATTAAATGATAAATTATCTGTAACTGTAGTAGATGGATTCATTGCACTTACTGTTAATTTGGTTACTTCATCATTGTATAGTGTTCCTGAAATAGCTACTACTGATAGTGCTGATACTGTATCTGTATTTAACGTCTTAGGTTCCATTGTTACACTTCTATATTCTCCTGTTAGAAGAATGTTATTCATTGTCTGATTTGCATTAGTCTCATTATCAAATACACCAATTACATTCTTTGTTGTTCCATCCTTTAATACATATACTAACAATTATTTACACTTCCTTTAAAATAATATTATCAACGGTAGATTTAGTAATGTCAATAATTCTCTGATTACTAGAACCTCTAAATGCTAGTTTTAAATCACGTAATTCATCGACATACCTACCGTCAACTAATACATCAATATAATCTAATATGTCAGACATTGGTGAATTAGTTATAGTTTCATAAGTATACCCGCTATATAGCCAGATAGGTTTATTGCATATGGATTTTACATTTGAGCATATATCCAAAACACCATCAAAATTCTCATCTGCTAAAGGCTCGCCACCTAGAATACTAATTCTGTTAATATATTCTTTATTAGCATCTTTTAGTATTTTAGCTAGAAAAAAAGTATTATAAGGTGCCCCCGTGTCAAAATTCCATGTGTCCTTATTAAAACAATTTTTACAATGAAAATGGCAACCTTGAACATAGATGGCAATTCCTACATCTTCACCATTACTTATGTCCATATTTCTATATTGTGCAATCCTTATGTTACTCACCATCCTCATGATTATCTAAATGAACAACACGCTCTTTAATTTCTTCTGTTCTGCCCTGATTAAAGAAATTGGTACTAATATACCCGCACACACGTCTACTTACATTTAGATAAGTTTTATCGGTATTCCCACAATTAGGACATTGCCAATCAAGATAACCATCAACATCAATAATTTTTATTTCGCCGTCATATCCACATTTCTGACAATAATCAGATTTAGTATTCAATTCGGCATACATAATATTATCATAGATGTATTTAATTACAGTAAGAACCGCTTTAACATTCTTTGTTAAATCCGCGCACTCAACATAAGTAATGCAACCACCGGGGCTTAACTTTTGAAAATTACTTTCTTTTTTAATTTTATCAAAGGGGTTTATCTTCTCAAATACCGGAATATGATAACTATTTGTAACATAGTTTCTATCAGTAATGCCCTTAATTATGCCAAATCTTTCTTTAAGACATTTAGCAAATTTATAGGTAGTTGATTCAATAGGTGAACCATAAACGCTATAATCTATATTTTCTTCTGATTTCCATTTAGCACAAGCGTCATTTAATCTCTGCATTACTTGTAGTCCAAATTTCATACCTACAGAATTATCCGAGTGCGAATTACCTGTCATATATTTTACACATTCGTATAACCCAGCGTATCCAAGGGAAACTGTAGCATACCCGTTATGAATAAGGTTATCTAATGGCTCATGTGGTGATAATCTAGCTAATGCACCGTCCTGCCATAATATCGGGGCTACATCAGAAGTAATACTAGACAGTCTTTCTATCTTAGCCTGTAATGCTCTATGGCACAAGTCAAGTCGCTTATCAAATATATCCCAAAAATCATCTATATCCCCTTCAGAAGATAATGCTATATCAGGTAAATTTATAGAACATACCCCAAGATTAAATCTACCGTAATATTTATGCCCGTCTACCCAATTTTTAGATTTTGCATAATTATCTGTAGTCCTGTCAGGGGTTAAAAACGACCTACATCCCATGCACGCAAAACATGCGTTCTTTTCTGCTAACATAATCTTCTCAGAAATGTAATCTGGTACCATCCTCTTAGCCGTACACTCAGCAGATAATTTAGTTAAATACCAATAAGGTGAATCTTCATGAATATTATCTTCTTCTAATACGTACAATAACTTTGGAAATGCCTGTGTTACATAATGACCTGTACGATTTTTCATTCCTTGTATACGTTGGTGTAGAAATTCTTCAATCAACATGGCTAGCTCATCTTTATACTCGTCCGTCTCGTTCAGATACATAAATACAGACAAAAAAGGTGACTGACCATTGGTTGTACTCATACTATTTATTTGGTAATTAAATGTTTGAACGCTGTCAGCTACTTCCTTTTTTAAATCTTCTTCTGCAAATTTCTTGCAGTCCTTATCTATCAACCCTCTATTCTTATATCTAGTATAATAAATATTATAGCTATCACGTACAAATGGTGCTAAGTGTGTCAATGATATTGTAGCACCCCCATACTGGCTACTAGTTACAGCAGTAATAATTTGTGTTGCAATAGTCGTAGCAGTTAATAATCTATGGGGTTTTTCAATAGATACTCCATTGATACATGTACCATTTTGTAACATATCCTCTAAATTAACTAAGCAACAATTATGGAGTGCCATCTGTGCTTCGTAGTCCATATCGTGTTGATGTATAATACCTAAATCATGTGCCTGAACAATATCTGGTGGTAATAAAAACTTCCTAGCAATGTGTTTGCTTACAATTCCAGCCATATAATCACGCTGAGTTGTAACTAATACAGCATTTTTATTTGAGTTTTCTGTTTTCCAAAATTCACTTGTTCCTGTCAACATAGTATTTAACTGACACTCTAAGTCAGAATCGCTATTACGTTGAAATTCACGAATAGCCCTATACCCTTCATAAGCCTTTGCTGTTAATGAATTTCCTCTAGTACAAAGTTGATAAAATACATCAGATTCAATTTCTGAAATATCAACAATATCTCTATTTTTATACTTATCCTCTATGTAATTTGAAATACTAACAGCTACTTCTTTAGAAATCTTATTCCCAGACTTCATTGCTTTCATGATAGCTACATATACTTTATTTACATCGAAATCACACAATTTACCATTACGTTTTCTTACTTCAAATATAATAATCACCCACAATATATAAATTTAAGCTGTAGTTAAAATCCTATATCAACAATATTATTACTGTCTACTTTAGTTCTCTTAACACTAGTATCTACATTTCTATTTGTATCTTCAAAAGCAATAGCCATCCAACCACGTTCTGTTGCCCTATGTACTTGATTAGCTCTTTGCTCTTTTGGTACCCTTTCTAATAATTTTAACTGACATTCCCATGCTTTTTTCCTTGGCATATTCCTTTGTGATTTCCTGTTATGCAGATAATTACTTAACTCTTTAATTAACTTTACATCGTCTGAAAACATTGACTTTGCCATATCTAAGCATGATACAGTTTCTTTTTTCTCTTTAAAGGCATAATCACCAAATAGCCCCAACATGTTCACTTCCTTTTATAGACACAAAAAGGGCGATATTTCTTCGCCCTAATATTAGATATTGCTCAACCTACGCAATTATCAAATGATAGCCTACCCACGCGTTATTAGTTCTTTGCTATCCCTTTTATACTTAATATTATAGCACAAATATTTAGTTTTGTCAAGTTTGTTGTTACTTATCTTCTGGTGGTTTATTTGCGTTAATAGCCAATTCAAGCTGTTTATCAATATCACCATTTACAACATCCCACAGTTTATCTGTGGCTCCTTGCGCTTCTTCTTCGTCAAGACCATTTAATGACTGTGTACGACTTTCTTCAAAACTATACCAAGTCCTGTTATCTAATTGATAAGTTAATTTACTACTACATTTAATTTCTGTTGTTTCAATACTCTTTTTCTTTGCTGGCATTATTTGACTCCTTTGACCTTCTTGAATTTCAATACTTGACTTACTTTTTCAATAATACAATCATTGAATTGTTCTGCTTCAAGTTCTCCTTTTACAATACTTTCTTCTAGTTTATCTTCGTCTACTACTTCTTTAAGTAACCAATTGGCCCCTACTTCTTTTACTTTTGTGAGTAGTTTATCTTCGTCAAAACTTGTTGCTACTCGTTCTGATACTTCTGCTACATACTTACTGCCTTTAAGTTCTGATAGATTCTTTCCTTTAATTTCCTTCTTTAATCCGTCTAATTCCTTTTTATTAGCAGTAATTGTAGTATTAAGTTCTCCTGCCTTGTCTACTAATTCTTCAATATCTATGATAACCTCTCCTTACAATAAATTATTAGAAATCCAAAGTTTTAGTTCATCAAAATCTGGGTCGTCTATACTCAATATCTTTTCGTACTTATTTTCGATGATTGGAATTAAGTCAAAGTCAGATATTGCGTTAAAATCATCTAAGGTGCCAATAATGATATAATCATACATAAGTCCTTCACAAAATTGAAAATATCCTTGTTCGTCACCTAAATAGTATCCATCTGCATCTACCCTTATATAGGAAATAAATTCCGTAATATCTCCATTAAGATATTTATTAACATAATTCATTACATTATTATGATTAAATTCATAAATAGTATATCTGGTATCATCTCTAAAATTGTATAGTTTCATTGAAGATATTACAGTCATATTATCTAAAATAGCTATAAGTTCGTATTCTTGTTCTTCTGTCATAACATCCACCTAAATACCTTTAATGAAATTCTGTAATCGTCTAAGTCATGTTCAAACTCTCTTGCCCACTTTTTCATAGCATCTTTATCTTTATTATCTGCTGAAACTTGAAAGTATTCAATATCTCGTTGCATATGTTCAGCAATCATTTCCATATTATCTAAGCACTCATCCCTACACCTTGTTTTTAACTTATCAAACATAAATTACATCTCCTTAGTCATAAATCTTAATCTCTTTATATTGAACTCCATACTGTACTGCTTCATTATAAGAATTCATATAGATATCAACTACTTCATCTGAACCAACTCTATCACATACAGTATACATATTCCCATCAATTTCAATTTTAGTGCCAAGAGGTACATCATTGTAAGCTACTGCCCCAACATATACTTCTTGACCATTTGCCATTGTAGTAGACGGAGTGTCCCCATCTCCTGCTGTATAGGCCGTCGTTTTTACTGTGATAGTTCTATAATTGCTATTTGGCTTACTTGATGCTTCTGCTACTTTAGCTCCTTTTATGGTTTCTAGTTCAGCAGTCAACGTAGTAATTTCTTCACCTCGATTCATAACTACATTGTTTAGCTCTTTGATTTCTATGTCTTTATTATATACCACTTCTTGTTGATTGTCAATGGCTTTTTTAAAATTTTCTTGTTGACAATCTGAGTAATATAGCCACCCCATATTCATCCAAAATACCGTACCAAATACTACTCCTGCTTTAATTAAATTACTTTTCTTTTTCTGATTCATTTTAGCCTTCTTTCCGTCACATTATATAAATTATGACTGCTTTATTTAACCCTCTGCTAAGAGTTTGGTTAATTCTTTTATGCTTAGTTTGTTATCCACTAAGCAATCTGATAATGCTTTCTTCCTGCTTACAATATCATACACTCTTTCATCAATAGTATTTCTTGCTAGTAATACATATATATTAGCAGGAGCATCCATTGATATTCTATGTATTCTTGATGTTGCTTGTTCAAAGTCTGTAGCTGTCCAAGGTAGAGATAACATTACCATTGTATGTGCTTCTGTTAGTGTTAAGCCGACCCCTGCTGATTTAATAGTTGCAATGAAATATCTACAGGTTGAATCTGTTTTAAATCGTTCAATTTCTTCTGCCGAATTTTTAGTTTTTCCTGTTACTACTGCACAGCTATTTGGTTCTGCCATCTCTAACTCTCTTTTAATTATCTCAGCACTATCTGAAAACCAAGTGAAAATGACTACTTTTTCTTTTTTAGCTAAATCCCCAATGATTTCCTTTAAGCGGTCAATCTTAGATGATTCAGTAATTGTGCTTGATAATAGTTCTGCTGTCTCTGTAATCTGCCTTAATCTACTCATACAAGCAAGCATTGTTGGTATTGAGTCAATTTTATCAATATCACTTAAAATACCATTTAGAGCATCATTATATAGTTTAGCTTGCTTTTTTCCTAAGTCTACATAATCTTTCATGATAATCTTAGGCGGTAATTCCAGTACATCAGACTTTAACCTTCTTAGGCTTACTTCGCCTATCATCTTTTGTATTTCATCTAAATGTCTATAGCCAACTATCTGATTGAAATTACCCTTAATACAATATCTATTGCAGAACCTATAAAATGGTGTATCAATCTTATTTGTCAGTCTAAGTGGTACATACGCATCTGTAGCCTTATTTGTTAATAATGTTCCTGTAAGACCTAAGAAATATTTGGGGTGTAAATTAAGTAATGCCTTACCTTGTATTGATGAACTAGAGCGACACACATGCAACTCATCTACGATTATATAATCTATAATTCCCTTATCTACCATCTTTTTTAATTGACTATAAATATCTTTATTTTGTAAGGATTGAACATTTGTTATCATAAAATAGGGAGTATCTTTATCTACTGCTTTTAAATCTGTTAGTTTATCAGCATTGCCCTTAACAACCCATTGTCCTCTTTTATTCTTACGCGAACCAACAATCATTGCTTTCTGTCCCGTATGTGTCTTAATCTGGTCATACATATTATAGACAATTGAACAGTAACATACAATATATAAAGTATGTTTTACACCTAATTCTTTACGCTTTAATGCTGATGCTATAGAGCTTAGGCTCTTGCCCAGTCCGGCTTGGCTTAGATTTAAGAACTTATCGTTATTCAATATAGTATTATAATCTTCAATCTGATAGTCATACATTTCAGTCTTTAGTCCTTTAGGTAAATCAAAATGTTTATCAGATTTTGGTTTTGATTTATCTACATTATCTATTGGCTTTCCTATAATACTAAATTCTTCATCTGGTAATTCTTTTCGTAAATACCCTAGTTCTGAATAAGGCAGTTCCCATGTATGGGTTTCTGCATTATAAAACCTTATTCCTACATTACGTATGGTATTTACTATATTTTGTTTATATTCAAATGATACATATATACTTTGTTTTGCTAATTTTAATTTCGTTGGGTTTCCATATTCTACGGTTATCACAAATGACAACTCCTTTATTTTACCATGTTTTATTTTTTCTGTCAATAAAAAGTTAAAGGGCAAGATTTTATTCCTGCCCCAAGATAACTTATAATGTATTTACTAATTTTTCTGTTAGCTTATTTACGTATGATACAAGACTCTTACGAATTAGATAAATACCTGCAATCATACTTGTATATTTAGCCCACTTTTCTGTGTTACTCCAAGAACTAAAAGGACTAATCCCACTTCTAGCTGATACATAATAATCCATACTTTTTTGGAGCTGTGAACTTAATACATACACTAGATTACTGGCTTGCTGTTGAAATACATCTGTAAGCCCTGCTTTTAACGATGCTTCTACCACATTTTTTTGGTTGTTAATATTATCCTCTAATGACTTATACAACGCTTTTGCTTCATCAAATGTGGTTGGTTCTTTAAACACAAAAGCACTAACTACCGCTGTCACCGCTGTGTCTACCACTGTCGATACTACTTTTGTTACGTCATCTTCTACTTTTGTAGTAGTTTGAGTGTTTAAAAGAATAACATTTTTCTGCACTACAGCATCATCAGTTTCTATCTTTAAGGTAATATCCTGTTTCTGATATGGTTCTTTTGTAATTGATATTGGTAAATCACCAACTGCAATACCACTAACAGAAGTATTTCCTTCTGCATCTGTAATCTTAGCTACTATACCATTAGCACCTAAATTTAATGCAACTTGTGCATCTGCAATCGCTTCTCCAACCATATTCTTTACATTTATTTTAACTTGTGCCAACTTAATTCCCCCTTTCTAAAACAACATCTATATCTAGTAATGAGTTATCTAGTACATTTAAAGTTAATTCTTTTTTCTTATATCCATCTGCTAATATAATTATATTTGGTGTTGATAATGTTATCATATCTTTAGCATAAGCCATTATATCACCAATAGATTCTTCATTAAATTTAATCATTGCATTATCTAAAATATTGCCACTTTCTCCGTATACTCTTACACTAAGTTTGCAAGACTTATAGTTAAACTTTTTACCAATTAGTTTATATAAATCTTCTAACCACTCATCAGTATGCCTGTCAATAAACCTAATTATATAAGGAACTAGAAATTGTAATATACTAATTATTATCTGCATATTATCACTTCCTAAATCTGTCTGTTACATCTTTACCACCATGTTTCATTGCCCATTTAAATACCATTACTGGTGATATCTCATTTACCTGTAATTTAGGATATAAACTAACCCCGGAATTTCTTATAATCGTTGACTGAGCTTCGCTACAATCACATGAATGATTACTGTCAGGAAAATCTATTTTAAATACTTTCTTTAAGAAAAATGCTAAACAACTTGAATACCCATAAGCACTTCCTATTAAATTTCTTGCTGATGCTTCTGCTTTTTCTATAGACGGAATATCAATTTCTATAAATCTAGCTGTCATATCTTTAGCATATTTTTCAGGACTATGAAGCCAAACCCCCTGATAAGGGTCTGACTTCTCCTTTATTCCACGACTCTCAAAGGTAGAGTCTAATATCATTACAAAACTATGTGTAATATCATATGTTTCACTAGCACTGAAATATTTGATAGCTTTATCTAAATCTGTTATACCACCACAGAACCCTATTACTAATTTATCCATTAGCTTTCCTCTGATTGTTATACCAATTAGCTTTCCCAACAATAATAGTATCACCACGATGTTCTTCATCATATGGATTAAACACAGGGCTTTCTTCTGTACCTAGATATTCCAAATCCCAGCGTTCACAAGTTGTCTTAGGGCCATATGGCTCGCTGGCTTGAATACCATCCTCATTATCTGCCGCTCTACCGTGAGACATAAAATGTTCCTTATCAAGGGGAATATCTAATGCGTTAGCAAGAGTCATTACTACTTGTGCCATAGATTCAATCTGCTTTGCAGTTGGTGGTTCGTCACCTAAATCTTCACTTGTTGCAAAAGCACAACAGGCTAATGCAATACCAATAGCTCCTGTATTCCTATGATATGTATGTGCAAGCACTTCTGAAAAATCATCTGTTGATACGTAAATAGAACCATCGCTATCGATGTTAATATGATAATCATCATAGAACTGTCCATAGTGACCTGCTGACCAATGTAAATACCCCTTAGGTTCTCTGCCAAGTTCTTGTGCCTGCTCCCAAAGGGAATCTTTAAATTCACTCGCTAATTGCTCAATTTCCTCTAATGTTACTTTTCTCATATTTTATTTACTCCTATCTAATCTATCCACCCTAAGTTCTAATTTATCTTCTCGTTCTTCTAGTATATCCGTCATACTTTCAATTTTTATAAGCCTTTGTGTAATATCATTTTGCCCCGATTGTAGTTCTTTTATTACCTTTGATAATTCTGTTACTACATTTGATAAATTTGTAACAGTTAAATCTAATTTAGACCATATAGTTGTTGACTTAACTATTACTGTTACTATTGGTACTACTACTGCTACTACACTTGCAAATATTGCCCATTCTATGATAACCACTTCCATTACTGTCATATTTGCTGAACACTTCCTTATATTAAGCTGAGGCACCTAGATTGTTATAATTTATTTTATAACTTCCGTCTGTCAATAGAGTTACCTTTAACTCATTATTAAGTGGATAACCATATGTAACATCTGTCCCATATATTGCATGATTCCATGAACCCTTCATGTCAACATTTAATGTTAGCTTATCAATATCAACATTATCTGATTCATTATTTTTTGATAATAGATATGCAAATCCTATAGTTGATGTATTACCAGTTAACTTATTCCAATCATCTCTTGTTAATTGACCAATAGCTGTTAAGGTAAGCCCCGATGATTTAACATCTGATTTATTTAAATTTACTGCTACCCATTTTTCAGTTGTAAAATCATATGTGTAATATTTTATCATATCAGTAGTTACAACAATATTTACATTACCACCGCTACTTACGTTATTTGCTATTACTACAGAATTTATTCCTTCAAATGTCGATATATTTATAAGAGAAGTAGGAACTACTAACTGGTCATTTGGTACGCCTATTATAGTAAATTTTGCTGAATTACTGTCTGAATATGATAAACATGTAAATTCTCCTAATCCCTGTAATTCAGAAATCGTTGGTTTTAGATAATTACTTCCTATAAATAAATTTTTCTTTTCGGCCATTGTCAATGACGTATATGAATCAGCTAATTTTTTAAAAACGTATGCCATTGTTTTACCACCACTCCCCTATTTAATTAAAACAAATTTGCTATTTAATTCTTTTCCAGAATCTATCTTATCATTATCAGATATTATATGCTTAATTTTATATCTGTTATCAATATGAAAATCCGACTTCATTTCGACAAAGATAAAAAGGCTTTTTACATTTATCACACCGAAACTATCCCATAATTTCTACTTAATGATAAATAATAGAGCAACGGTCTAATGTGTTAACCGAAGGTATTATGACCTAAATATCGTAGTATTCATTTCTAAATACTGAGTCTGGTAAAGCAACTCCTAGTTATCTAGAGGCCCCTAGCCTTTAGGCTAGTGGGAGCTTCACGCCTTATATTAGTCATAAAATTCGACAGCCAAACCGCCAAAGCCAGCACTAGTAACACCAACCGTAAAATTACAATTAAAGGTAAACAAACCATCAGAAGCACCATTCCAACCAGAACCCCCAACAGCAACAAGGTCGAGAGTATTAGCAGACCAACAAGTATCTTCACTTGGATTAGGTGAACCAGTGGATACCGGATATAGTAAATAATTATATGTACTATCATATGCAATATTTTTTATAGCTGTATCACTAGCTCTAGTTATAACACCAGTAGATAATTTAGTATATGATGATAAATCAGTAGTAGATGATGGGTCTGTTGTCATATCTAATACATCTTTTATATACATATTTCCATTATAAGTATATGCACCATCCATATATTTCCAACAATTACCATAAAAATTCTCTATTCCCATAGTTAGTACTGCTTCATTTGCAGTTAATGAAGTAGCTGAACCATCTACTCCTTTTACTCCGTCAGAATTACCACTTGAATATGTAGTATTTCCACTATTATATCCCATGCCTACTACACTTTGTAAATTCATATTAGCATATTTTACTAACATAAGCATCGCTATTCCACAATATGTCTGATAATCTAATAAATTTAATCCTTTTGCTCGTAAATTAGTTCTAAAAGTATTCATATTTGTACCAACAAGTGTAGCTGTACCCGGCTGTATAACATAGCCAGTCCCAATATTATATTTAGAAATTGCACAATGATTATACATTTTTCCACCATGCCAAAAGGCTGGATTAATAGAAAATCCATCTTGTGTTTTTGGCGATACTATATATTCATTCTCGCTGGTTCTTCTATAATAACTAGCAGTAAATTCAATCATTCTATCACCAGTTTTAGATGATACTAATGAACTATAGTTAGCATCACCCTCATATGCTAATGTCTCTCTAACTCCACTTGTAGAATTATACTGCCTTATTACTTCTCTTGTTTTAAAGGGAAGTATACTCTTAAAATTGTCTACACCAGCCACAGTGCTAGTTGATGGTGCCCAATTTAAATTAGCCGCATCATATGTTCTTACCCCCGCTGAATTTGTCCCGTCAAATTTAACACCATATTTTGGTATTCCTGTTTCACCTATACTTGCTTTAATCGCATCTGGTAATACTGCTGAACTAAAATTTCCCATACAAAATCCCATAACTTAACTCTCCTTTTGATAGCCCCAAACTTCACCTGTTGAGACTTTAATAAATAAACAACAATTAAATGTATCTACATCTATATAAGAAGTTGGCAATACTGTATAATCGGCATTATGTAATGCTGTGTCAATAATAAATATATCATCTACAGATATTTCATATCCTGTAGAAAATTTATTGTTATTACCTATGTAAATATAACTAGTAGATAAAAAATTTAATGCTGTTGAATTTGATGTAAATTTACCTACTGTAGTTCCATTTATTCTTAAATATGTATTTCCATCAGTTGACCTCGTTACATCAAAATAATTCCAATTAGTTAGTGTTATTGTAGTTGGTATATCAACGCTCAATACATTAGTTGTATCTAACTGAACTATAAATTTATTTGTGTATACTGTATCATCTATTTGCCCCATAGTAGCCTTTGCCCAAAATGCTACTGTAAAAATAGCTGAAAATGTAAAATCAAACACAGTATTATTACTATATATTAAACTATTCTGCCTAAACATCCCACTACTATTAGTAGTCGAAGTAAATACAGGATTATTTGGTAAAATACCAACGTTTACCCAGTCTATATTGCTATTTAATATATCATCTGGTGTATTAGGTATTTTAAATCTAGTACATGATTTAGCCATTACTTAGCACTTCCCAACTTGATATGGATTTAAAATCGCTAGAAAAATCTATTGGTTTAAATTTACAAACATATCCATAATTTATATTATCAATAGTCATTGTTTCAACACTATCTTGAACTACTTTTATATCGCTTAATAAGTGCATTGTTCCTGTACTTGTCTTTGTAGTATCTTTATTGTTGCCAAACTCCACAAAAGGGGAATCACTAGCAGGACTGCCACCTATAGAAAATTCTGTTGCATCATTATTATCAAAGTCAAGCTCATTTACGGTTACGTTTGCTGTACCTGCTACAAACTTTAATATTTCTACGGGCGGTGCTATAAACGTATATGTATTATTTATTATTATTGTAACTATTGTATTTGCTGTTGCATTTAATTTTGTTACTTGTTTCCATTCTCCTAGTACACTACTTGCATTTGCAGTTCTCCACTTTTCACTTCCAACTACCATATCTTCTGCAAATGTTGCTGATGATGTGTGTGTTACGTTAGCAAAATACATTGTATCATTATATATTACCATTTCATTTGCTGTATATAGTGTATTTGATTTCCAAGTATTTACTATAGCCCCACTTGTTGCAATCATTTCCCAATTATTAGCTTCATTTGTGTCATAATTTGTACCGCTTGTATGCTCTGTTATGCACCTTAAAATTGACTTTTCATTATACACACATTGGTCTACATTATATAAAGTTGATGCTTTCCAATCATTTAAATAACCTATAACAACTTCTTTTAGATTATCTTCCGCGAAAGTTGTCCCACTAGTAAAATCAGCGGTAACTCTATAAGTTATATTACCATGGTATAATAACTGACCTGTGGTATAGCTTGTATTAGATCCCCATTCTGATATAGCATTATTTCCTCCAACAATATCAACCTTTGTTTTATCAAATGTTGCAGAGCTAAACGACGTTTTTACTTTGTATAATTTATTATCATGAATAATTAGCTGACCTTCAAAATAAGAGTTGTTAGTAGTCCAATCTTGTATTTTACTAATTAAATCCCAATTAGGTAGATTGTCTACCATCGATGTTGCAGAACTTGTATGTGCTGTTTTGCAGTAAAATAGATTGTTATTATAAACTACTATGCGACCTATCGGGTAATAAGTATTTACACCCCAATTTGATATGCTAGCATCTATTTTATTCCAATTAGCTATGTTATCACTAAATACCGTAGATTTATGTGCTGTAGTACATCTGTATAGACAATTATCATACAATACTGTTTGATTAACTCTATAGTTTACATTTGTTGCCCAATTTGAAACTCTACCAGTTGAACCTAGTTCTTGTAAGACAGTTTCAACATCTGCCCCCGCAAAATAGTCACTAGAATCTGCTACAGACACATCACTTGCATTTGTTACGGACGAACCACTAAATACAGAAGTAAATACACTTTCTATTGATGTTGCTACCGTATCCCCTTTCTTACATATAATCCTACCAACTAGAATACATTGTGAATCTATAACTCCAGGAGTTGATGGTATACCTGATGCTTGAGCCGTTGCTAGTGTATAGTCCCCTGTCCCTAACACTAAATATAATCTTTTAATATTTGTTTTTACATCTCTACATACCCAAGTAACATTATACTTATTGTTGGTTAAAGTTGCTAATCCCGTAGGTGAATTGTACTGTGTATTGTTATACTGTGTTACATTACTATATGACCATACGCCATTAGTATTTACACACTGAATTACAGAATCAGAGGATGAATTTACTGCATCTAATGCTAATTCGTCTACGGAAAACCACACAACGCCAGAGGTTACAGTAATAGTTCTTCCGGTCGTTTCCCCTAGTGCCAATCCAGATTCCCTTGAAAATCTACTAGTCCTATTCTTCCATTTCAACAGAAGTGATGCAAGTCCTTTTGCATAAGTAGACCAAGCTAAAGGTTCTAACATAGTACCATTTCTAAATACTGTGTACACAGGTAATACGTTTCTGTAATTTATGCTTGTTCTATTCGCTAATACATATTCTACCGTAGTTCCAGATACTTGAACACAAACATAATTATTAGAGTTATCTACTAAGGTTAATGTCTGACTAACCCCACTATACTTCTTTAATGGCATAGCCCCTGTAGCATCTGCATAGAAATTATATTGTCCACCGCTTAGTGATATTGTACCATCACCATTATCTGAAATTGTTGGATAAACAATAATACCTGCTTCTGTATAGTCGGTTATGTTTACTTTGTTTGCTATACTTACTTCTATGTTTGATAAATTACAAACTACCCATTTTACTGTTCCATCTGTTATTTCTGACCCAAGTATATTATTAGTTGGTGCTGTAGAATTACTTGTACCTGCTGTTGTACATCTTGCGTACTGACCACTTGTCATCCCTGCATATCTTACCACATTACCAACTACATAGTCAGTTTCTTTTTTCCATTCCTCCCAATGAACAGTGTCAGTCAAGTGTGAAATACCTACTACTTTATTATCTAAATCATCTAATGTTTTATTAAAAGCGTCATCAGCAAATTGGTCATCTGGATTTATTTTTAATATATCTAACTTACTAGTATATGTTGTTGCCAAGTGTTAATCACTCCTCTACTGTAATTTCTTCCCAAGTATCACTTGTATTATATTTATAATATTTAGTTGTATTATTCACTTTTGTATTGAAATACATCTTAAATACATATTCTTTATCTAATGCCATTTCATATAATATAGCTTTACCATTTGTATCCTTTCCTACTATTCTATAATATGTAGTTTGTAAGTCGTGAGTATTTCCATCTTGCCCCATAATTATTCCGCTACTGCCGTTAGATAACATAATCATTGGACATAGATTATATAATATAGTTCTTGATATATTATATTCGGATTCTGGTATAGTGATATAAGAATCATTTACTATACTATCTGCATAAGTTTGAGCTTCTTCTTTGGTGCTTACTACCCCTACCATACTTGGAACTTCTAATGTAATATCCTTTGAATACATTTGATTAGAATATAATTTCTTATCGGTGTCATACGTTCCTATTTTTATATTCACAAACATACTATCTTTTATAGTAAACTTTTCACAAATCTTATTCCAATTAAGTATAAAATTAGTAATTTCATACGCGTCAAATATATATTCGTTAGTAATATTGCCGTAGGTTATTTTAACTACATTTCTTGTAGTAGTATTTGTAACAATATCTATTCCGCGATATGTAGTTGTATCTTGTGATATAATATTATATGTTTTAAACTTATCGCGCTGATTAAATACAAATTTCAAATCATTTGACAATCTATCAGTATTATCATATTTAACAACTGTATTATCCCCGCAATCAGCCCCAAATTTTAAATTAGCCATTACACTAGGCTGTTCTGCTCTTCTAGTCGTTGTTAATCCATATGCTGTTGTTACGTCTAAATCAGCTTGTTTATCTACAGTTTCGCTTGTTAAGCATAATGATTCACTAGTGGTTCCTCCCTCTACAATTAATCTTTTACCACCAGCTATATTTGTTATATTATCTAATAAATACATTACAGAATTACTTGTATGGATAGCTGGTATAGTATCATATATACCACGAATTATCCCCTGAACACTATAATCTCCATTAGGAAGTTTAACAATCGTATTGTATGAAATAATCTCATTATCTATTATTGCTATATTTCTTCCTGTTGTATTATTATATAGTTCTGTATTTGCAGTTATTACTGCTATCTTTTCATCAAATCTAGCTAATGAACCAAGTTCTTTTACCTCTATAGTGTCATTAGATATATAGTTCTCTTCTGTTCCATATACTAATTTAGCTCCTGCTGTCCACTCTGATGATTTAGCACTTATATAATAATTACTATTTTTATTACGCCACACGTCCCAATATACTGAATATACTGATGGATTTATTGCTATAGCATAAACATAAGTATCTAAAGTCATATTCATTTCATATGGCGTTTCCATGAATTTTCTATATATGATTTGTTCAGGAAGGTGGTCAACAGTTGTCCATTCTGTGCCGTTACTAAATGTATATACTGTTTTATCAAAACTAAATACATCTTCTATAGCTTCTATACTGATAGTTCCATCTTCAAGTCCTGCGTAATCTATATCTGTTACACGCATTATTGTTTTTGTTATCCCGTACGGTTGCCACTTTAAAATGAATGGGTCTCCTATAGATAAATCATGTGCTTGTCTATTCGCTTTTATGCTTGCCGCCGCCAATGGATACCCTGCTGTCAACAATTCATTTTGTGCATATGTTTTTGCATTTGCTGATGTAGTAAAATAACTAGCATCTATTTGTTTATCAGTATTTGTTTTAGTTATCTTTACATTGGCTAAATCACTATAAGGAATTGTACTTGTCTCATAATTATCTGTTGCGTTGGTAAATGAAGCAGTAACACTACTTGCTGTTTCTGACCAATCAAGTCTACTAAACTCACAGCTTGCACAATTTGTAGTGGTTAAAGTTAATAGTTTAGTTTCGTCATAGTCATTTCTTATTAACTTAAACTTTAGTTTTCCTGTCTTAGCATCATCGTAACATAGTCCATTTATGTGACTCAATATAGTCCCTATTACTGTTCTTGCAGGGGTTACTTGAGATATTTGTAAAGATACTCCCATATCTTCTTTTTCACAAGTTTTACCTAATTCATATAAAGAATCAATGTCTATTTTATCTTCGTCAATATCACAGCCCCAGTCCTCATTTATACATATTTCAAATATTGCTTCGGCTGGGTTAGCATCTTCTCCAAGTTTTCCTAAGTGTAATGCCCCTCTTGTTTCAAGGGCTGTCATTTGTGATTTATAAGATGCTAAGTTAGTATTCTGTATTGCTGTTCTTGTTTCTAATGGTATATTTTCTATAGCAGTTATTTTATCCTGTAATTCATTCTTTTCTGCAATATAATCAATTGGTAATTGGTCTTTATATTTTTCTGCTAAATTTGTAGGGTAATTAACTATTTCAAACCACATACTAGGAATATTTGATTGTTTTCCTATATATGCTTGTGGTACTACTGCTGTTAAAAATGGTTTATATAGGGGTGTTAATCCTCTTACTTCTTCTTGTACAGTATCTAGGGACATTTGACTTACCATCCAAGGATTATGTGTGTTTCCTTGACCGCCAAAGTATATATCTATGTCCCCAACAAACCCACCATTCTCATCAACCCCACCAAACATATTTTCATTATCAATATGAGCTATAATACCTGCTGGATTATCTTTTAATGTAGCTTTATTATCAGTCCATATGCCTTGTTGTGTAGATTCTTCGATATTAGAATCATAAACATTCATCCATATCTTTTTTATTCCTATATTTGGACTAGACCAACAAATAATCATTTGCCAACCTAGATAATACTTAAATCCCTTTTGTATGGTTGTCTTTCCCATATGATTCATAAATAACTGTGTTAGTATCCACAATAACACTTGTACCACCACATTTAGCATCATTGCTCTTTTTGGCCCAGAGTCTACAGTTTTACCACCACCAGTATTAGTAACTACGGTGTCTGGGGAACTGGCCACCGCTATTATTCCTAACAATATCATCGGTATAATGTTTCGCCAATCTATACCTGTATGCATACCATATTCTTCTGTATAAGCATCAGCCCTAAAATCCCCAAAATATGATACTAAAGGTTCTTTTACCATACACCTTCCAATACACACTGGAATAGCAGAACCTATTTTTGTTGTATTATTTTCATTTAATAAACTTGATTCCTGAGCAGACGAACTACTCTTATTACGATTAAATAACCATAATAATGCCGTCGAAGCTAACCAGCCATCAAATGCTGTCATTTTAAATGCCATTTGTTCACCGCCTTATATCTATTATAACATAAAAAGCATGGATTGTCAATGCTTTCCATGCTTTCTACGTTGTTTATTATGTGTTGACAAAGCCCGAAGTGTTACGCGTAATCACAGCTGAATCAATCCAGTATGCCCCAACACCTGTTCTGTTCTTGACAGGATCCATAGGCTTGCAATAACTCACTCCTGTAAAATTATCAGTATTATTAAATTTACTATGACAAGTTAAAAATAGCCCATTACACCCCGGATATACTGTAAAACTTCCTTGTTTGTCAGATTCAGCTATAGGATATTTTATTGTTATATGATTATCTTCATGTAAAGTAATAGCCCTATAGCTACCACCCATTTTAATATACCCGTCAGTAAAATATCCGCTTGGTTTTTCTCTTAAATTTGTCGAATATATAGTTAGCCCTACAAATCCTTCATCAACATAACAAGTTAATGCATAATCACCCTCAAGTAATTCACATTTGTTATCATATATTGTATTCTGACAATAATAACTAAATGTTCCTTTTGGTATATTTCTATTTAGAAGATTTTCTATGGTTATAGTTAAGGTTGCTTCACTACCACTAAATGATACTTGACTAACTATTCCTCTTGCTAATATTTTTATATCTTCATTATCGTCTTTATGATACCTATATATTGTTACTGATACCGTTCCTTCTTCTGGCGGTGCCCCTTGATATAGTAAAGCTATACTGTTGGTTCTCTTTACATATATTTTTGTTGTCTCAACACTATTATCCTGAGAACCCAACTTTAAACTTGAATCCCTTTTTATATATTCTGGATAAAACGTCATTTGGCTACCATCTATAACAACTGATTGGCTTCTTAATGAGCTCGTATAGGTATAGTCTTGGCTGTTGTAAGTAAATTTATATAACTCTATAGGCTCACCACTACTTACAGAATTTTCTATATCATCATAACTCATGCATCATCAACCTCCTTTGTTGTTATATCTACCTGTGCCACCTGTGTTGACTCATAATTCAATTGCAAAGTGTCATCATCCAGTCTAACATGATTAAAATATGACATCATTTTAATATTGCTCAGTGGAAGGTTCATATCTATTGGAGATGATAATAATAATTTTCCATATTTTATATTACCAATAATTTCATAAGTTAATGACATTACATTTAATATATACGATTTAAAATCTTTTGTAAATATTATTATCTTATTTTTTCTACTGTTGCTTAAATAATATTTATACAAACTATCAAATTCAGTATATATAAAATTATTTCCCGCCTGTATATCAAAGCAAGGCGTAAAATCGTTCACCCATGATGGCATATAAAATGATTTATATTTACCCTTCACCCTATAGAAAAACTTAACCATATTATTTATTTCTGCCTTATTCATAAGTATCAATGAATAATTATTTTTGTCATATGATAAGTTATTTTTTGAGTCATAACTAAATACACCAATATCATTATCCAGCTTAACTGTTTGTTTTTCTACATCTAATGTTACTGAATTATCCTCTATCCATTGTGGCTCTAAGGTAAATACATCATTATTACTATGCTTATACGGAATACCATATGGGTTTCTACCCTTATAATTATCATAATAGCCAAATAAGTATTTGCTTGGCATAGTAACTGTACTCTTATCCAATATATCTTCAAAATTCATAGCAACATCTGTACCATTTGAAAATACATAATTCAATGAACTTATCGGCTGTATCGAACATTTTATGAGTGGGTATATATAAGCATTTTTAGGATTTAAATCTGTTTCCAGTTTCTTTCCCAAACCAATTACACCACCATCACCAAAAGTAATAACCTTATAATATTTATTTGTTCCCTTAACGGTATCTTCAACAAATATCTCTATTGCTTGACAATTTCTGGCATCAAACATTAGTGGTTCTTCTACTTTTATAAATCTACTGTCTTTTAAAGCTGGTTCAGATAAATATAATGGTGTATGCCACATTGGTATATATAAAGCAGTAGATTGTTTCATTCTTGCTACTGCTCTTAACCATTGTGCTTCTAATGTTTTCATTGCTGTATAATCGTAAGATAGATAATGCCTTGGTTCATTTCTAAGGGCTATTCTCTGTTCTGTTCCTGTATATGAAGTAATAATATCTGTTTTAAATTCATATTTCTCTGTTATCTTTGTATCTGCCATTTATTCACCTTTAATAGCTCCAATTTGGACTCAAATCGAATACGTCCAATATAAAATCATCCTTACCATCGTCCCAGTGCTTAGGATAAATGAAATCATACAATCCCCAAATCATCCAAGGCTCATATGTAGGTCTATTATTATTATTTTCATAACTGTTAACTATAGGCAGTAAATTAGGAAAGAAATTCATAGAATGATTAGCTACAATAATCTTCCCATTATCTATATTTAAATAGGTAGAATTTAAGTAATCATCTACGTCATCTGCATCTATTATATGTGTTTTAGGCATATCTGTTAAGTTATTCACTTCAAACATACAAGATATGCTGAGTGCGGGGTTTTCCCAAGCCATTAGATAGGGAACCACTTCGGCTGTATCATATTTACGATAGGGTGATATATCATATTCATAACATATTCTATATTTCTCAGGTATCCCAACCCGCATTTTCTGTATATCAAATGTATCTAATGTATCCCCAATATACTTAGCGGTTACCGGCTTTATAAATGATATACTACTGTCCCCAGTACCCACAAGAATAACGAATTGGTGATTTTTAATTACATTAAAATCTACATGAAAATCTGCCATTGACTTTATTTTATTTGTAAGGAATATTGTAGTATCATTCTCATCGGATATCCTAAATGTATCTAATTCCCTGTTGTATACATATTTCCATCCAGCATGTAGGGTATATACTGGGGCACTAGCACCTCCAATTTTAAGCCCCAACGTGCCCCAAAATCTTATATTTATCTTATCCCCATAATAAGGGGGTTTAACTAGTAGCTCAGATATATCTGCGGATACAATTTTTATATTGTCACATACTGCCGTGCCTCCAAAAGATACAATAGCTGAATCTACACGCTTTAACGAGGTGAAACTAATTAAAGTAAATATGTCTTGCCCATCAGCCACCTATATCACCCCATTTTTACGTTGTACTCTGCTTAACACTTATAGCATCAAACCCAAACTTTCCCCTGCGACATGTTAATGGAAATACCTGACATCGCATCCCATTTTCGGGATAGTCTATTTCATAGCACCCAGTTGCCTGTATATTATAAGAAGATATAAAATATACCCCATTTACATATCCAACTGCCGCGTAGTTTCCTAAAATGTCGGGGTCAACTTTTACTGCCATATATATAGGCATATTTACAGTTATACTATTTAAAGTATTACAGTTAGCCCCAGAATCAAGATTGGTTTTACTCTGCATATTTCCATAATGAGGAATAGCTGGGGTTAGTCCTCCCAATTTTAGGGGAAGTGCTAAATGTTTTCCTGTGCCATTATTATTGTTATCCACATCACATGCCCAGTATATTTCCTTACTTGGTGCACTATCTATGTTTATTCTCAAAAATGTATGTGGCAAAGTATTTCCATTTCCAAAAATAACACCAATGCCCGCATCTGTGATTATATCGTCCCCATCTGGGTTATCTTTTGTGTATATATGCTTATTATTGAAAAACTCTGACATGCTCTTTAATGTATAATCTGCATTGCTTGACATAAAGATACCGCCGTCCCAAGTATCATATTTATATAGATTACCAATTACTAAAGTGGAACATAAATATGCCCAATGTCCGGGCACATGTTTTACTAAAGAGAATACTAAGGTATCTGTCGGTTGTGTTACTCTATTACAGTACAATTTATAATTACCAGAATAATCTTCATCAGGGACACCAGTACCACCGCCTGCAACAGATACAGTACCACCCTTTCCTATAGGCATAGATATTCCTGTACCCAAATAAAAATTCTTATCACTGTATTTTACTGGTGCATGATATTGTGCAAACCACCTAACTGTTTTACTATATCCCTCACTGATAGTACACCCAACACCTCCAAGTGATGCATCCGGAGTTCCCGGTAGTGACTCGGTATCCAATGTTACATTGTTGCCAAATATTTTATATCCGTTAGCACTCCTAAGATTTATAAAATATGTATCCGTCGCATCCTTGAAAACGAATTTCTTACCGTCGGTTGTCTGCATGTTATATATATTTAAATCGTCCATTAAAGGCTCTACTACCTTATACCCTTGTGCAGATATGTACTCTGCCATTTTTGTTATTAACGCATTTGGGTCTGCTACGTCATATGAAACAAATGCCAATTATAAATCACTCCTTTACTTTACTTACTACTTTAACATTGTCCTTACCGAATTTTTTTCCGTCTACTTCTTGTACTGTTACAGTATACCCATCTATATCTTTAAACACAATAGACATTATATTTGTATCTAGTAACTCCTTCTTTAATATTTCTGATAAATTATCATATACATAATAATATGATTTACCTTCAACAACATTATTTAAATAATATAATCTATTATTATAGACTGAAAATGAATTCCCATTACCGCCTTTAAGCACAATATAAGTAAGGAGGAAATCTAATGTTATATCTATAGTTATGTCTATAGCTAATGTTGAGTATACCATATTATTATCGTTATACACCCCATTATACCAAGAATCTATCATTTCTTCTGTTGGGAACCAGTTTACTATTCCATTTACTGCTGGGTAAGATATAAGTCTACCTGCATAACCAGCAGGAACCAGTAGATAATTCCTTCCATTTAATGTGTACTCCCCATGCCTATCTGACTTGTCCCATAGAGCATATTGCCCCGGCACCTGACCCATAACTCCATTTGCACTTGCGGAGTCTTTCATTCCAAAATTTTCTATATGATGGGATAGATAAGGAAGTATGGGCATTAGAGGGGTTGATATATCCATCTTGCGTTTAATTGGAGGTACCATATTAGTTGCTAATATATCTGTTGGAATAAGTACATACTGGTCAAGTTTATTATTATATTCATATGATAATTTATCCTCGATTGCTGTAGTTCTAATTTCATGAAGATTAAACCCCATATCCCTCGGATATATTCTAGCGGTAGAGGATGTATCTAATATAGGGGAATTTAGTTTGTATATAAAGGGAGGCTCATAGCACATCCCACCCCCACCACAGCGACACTCGTAATAATCTACTCTGCTTGCTGTTTGAACAAAGTTATTGTAATTGTCCCAAACTCCGCTAGGTCTACGCACCCTAAAATTAGTGCAATTAGCCCCGTTAAATTTACACGTATTTAGTATGTTCCCATTAACAAACGCCTTGTTCTTTACATCCGATGAATACACATTACCATACTTGTGGGAAGGACACCTACCCCTCAGTAATGTATATGTATATACATCCTGAGTTAGTGCCTGTGTCCCACCCCCTATGTATAATGGATAGGCATAAACACGCTCATCTACATGTTCCAAGAAGCCAAAAGTAACAGATTGATAATACTTTCCACACACACGGGTAGTCACGGTGGCCGACCTATCTGTCTTTGTCATCCAATACTCAATGCCTGTATAGTTGGACTCCCCTTTATTGCCATCAGAAATGGATAAAATTGAGCTACCTATACCCGGGAATCGTTTGGGGGTTACAAAAACATCTTCTGTCAGACACGCACAATCTATCCTTTCATGCAATGGGATTAGGTTATATGCGTCTGTTGGCGGAGTATCCCGATAAGACTCATACTCTGTCGAAGTACCTCCCTGTTCATAGCTATACAATCCCTCATCATACTTTAGATGTAAATTAAAAAATAAGTACTCTCCTGAGTCTTTGAATACGGTATTCCTCGGCCATTCATAATTAAATGTCTTATATATTGGGTTACCTTGCTCGTCTGCCCCCACAACACAGGTAACATCACTTTTCCACTTAGTATCATAAAAATACTCAATATTTCCAGACATTCCATAGGAATCTGGAGTCTTATGCTCCCAGTTAATTGTAATAAATGCAGGGGTAATTCCGTTGGGAATCTTAAATGTCATTCCAAAAGGATGATAATGTAAATATTCATCATCTATATTGTCATTAACAAACACCCAAGGGGTAGTTCCATTATATTCACTAACTAGAAAATCTTTTAGTTTAATACACAACTCGTGTAATGTAGAAACCCTATTTGTCATAATCCAAGCTCACCCCCCAGACTATCCCCTAGATAATCTTTTGCATAATTACTTTTGATAGCTATACCTATATAATTAGGTATCCACCTAAGAACACTAGGAAATATTTGAGTAGGAACTAGTCCGTCATATGTTTTTATGGCATGCAATGACCCCCCAATACTATTATATGTAGATATAAAATAGACCCCATATACTTCACCTACTGCCTCTACCTCATTTAAAGCTACCGGGTTACTGACTATACCTATAATTAAGGGCAGTCCAAAGGTCTTGCAATCATAAGTATTAGTATTAGCATTTCCCTCTTTCATACCCAAAAATCGTGAATAGGATATTCCAGTAACTACATTAGTATAATCAGAAAGTGGCAAAACTATTATAGGAATATCCTTGGTATTTGGGTGAATATATGGATTGCCTCCCATTATGGGGGAAGTGGTGGCCCACAAGTTGTCCTCTACAACATCAGTGTAATAAGTATCTTTTGTATAATAGGGTTTAATATAGTCACCATAGGGAATATTGACAAAACAAAAACAGGTGTTAGTAAACAAATCAGCCGAATAATAATTGGCGTTTGGTTGAGGTATCTGAGCAGATAAGCGTGTTCCACTGGATTTATCTCCCGTTTCACCGAATCTTGTTAGCTGATTACTCATCACAAAACCACCAGTAATATGAGTATCAATATTCTTTTTGTTAAATACAAGCAGGTTGCCAAACATTGCGTGATAAAATCGTCTATCAAAATTTTTAACGGATATATTTGTGTGCCCATTTAAATCCCCAACGGTTAGTAGACAAGTATAAGCTGAATCCCCATCATAAGTGTAGTTGCAATAAACGGTAAACGGGTGTGCCGTTTTACATGACAGATTCGCTCCATATCGTACAACACACCCCCCCTTAAAATAAAGGGGAGCATTATCCTGATTATACCAAAGTGTCGAACTAGAATTGTAGGAGGGTGAAATCATTATTCCTAACCCAGTCACGTTATCCTCCGCCTGACTATCCTCCTCTACTGTATACGAATTTCCCCAAATATGATAATGATTAGCAGAGCGTATTGATATATAATATTTATCTATTGGGTCTTTTAAAACACACAACTGCCCATCAACAAATGTCTGTGTTGCTATATCTAAATCATCAGATATATCCTTTATAACTGTAAATCCACAATTTTCTACTAAAAAATTACGCACTCCAAGTAACATTTCATTAGGGGTTGTTGCAATGAATTGTGTCAATGCCATATACTAACTACCTCCCCCCCCTTTAATTCACCTTTATAGCAAAATAACTATTCTCTGTTCTATTTGCCTTGGTATCAAATATCATATAGCTATCATTATTAAACGTGAGTAGCTGTTCACTTGATACATCTCGTGTACCACTAATCCAACATACATCTTGCATTATACCACACATGTCTACAGGATTAAATGTTTGTAGGATTATTGGAATTAAAATAAAATTATCAGTTGAATCTGTATCATCTTTTGTATAGTTTGGCACTAATTTTTTATTCCCTGCATTTTCAGGGAATACTGTACCATCCCCTCTAGGATTTAATGATGCTTCTGTACACGAAAATTTACGCCAATCACCACTTACTCTCCTTAACCATCCACTACCATTAGTAGGAAATACAAAAGAACCAGATTCGGTGTTTGGCCATACTTGCCCTGTTCGCCCATTACCACACACATACATTGGATATGGGTATTGTCGCTCTACTGCAATTGGATTTATAAATCCCATGTACATTGACTCATAATATGTTGATAACTTAGATACAACAATAGCTCTATAATTATTTACGAATACCCAATAGCTAAATTTTTCATTTTCAACTATGGAAAATACAGGTAATGTGTATTCCGTTAATGATTTACCCTTTTTTAACCATACTTGATTTTGTTGCATAATACTTCCCGGCTGTTCCCAACTCATTAGTAATGCATCATACCCAACCATGCTATCTAAAACCATTGTCTTGGCATCTGTAGTATATACATGAAGATATATAATATCGGAACCTCCACCAATGCCTTTCCAAATAACTTCTGATAGTCTATCTTCGCCCTCATACTTGGTTGTATTTGTTATAACCCTTGACCAAGTTCCTTGTGTTACAGTCAGTAACTTGTCTAACGTATCTATGACATCATATATTGATGTACCTTCTTTGTAAATATATGACAATTAAATTACTCCTCCCATTCTATCTGCTTTAATTTATTTTTACATTCGTTATATGTTCCTCGAAAAATACAATTTATCATCACAAATGTCCCACCCATTTTTACGAATCTTTCAAGTCTACTTTCTTTTTCATATGATGATAATACAATCTTTTCATTTTCTCTTATATATTCTACAGGTGATTCATCTATATCATTTTCGCTATATAATTTATCTATATAGTCTGAAATTGCCTTATTTACTTCCTCGTCACTTGTCATTGCTTTTAATACAATATCTAAATCATTCTGCGATACTTCTAATTTATTCTGCTTGCAACAATCATATACTTGTGTAAATCTATTACAAAAACATCTTCCAATATAATTAGCCCTTACAACGTCCTTATGATTTAGTCCATATGACTCAATAGAATGTAGTAACTCTTCTGTAAAATTATCAGATGGGATAAATTTATTTACAATTAGCTCTTTTACATTATCATATAATTTCATACATACCCTTCTCCAATTGTTCCTTTATGTCTACATCTTCATGTGACTTATTTAATAGAATATGTCTCTGAATAAACGTTGTCATGTCAAAAGGAAACTCTTTAATTCTAAACTTTGATTCCTTACATTGGAACCATGTCTCCCCGCCATTATCAGAAAATAATGTCCCATCTACTATGTATACTTCATCATTATTTGCATTATTTCTAAATACTCTGGCACATCTTTTATTTTGTTGATATTTTATAAATCCAGACTGCTTTATCTCGCCCCATTCATCCTCATCACCTGTTAAGGGGGTTAATGGGGAGTATCTTATCAAGTTATTAAATATACTTATATAAGCCATTATATAACTTGTATTTTCTATATTTGAAAGTTTAGTTAATGTATCAAGCAATAATGGTTCTATATGCTCTAGCATTTCCTTATTTTCTACCTTATCATGCAAATTATTTAATTCTTTTTTCGCGTAATCAACTAATGTCAATTAAATTAACCCTCCCATCAAATATCTTATTATCGACTGCACCCGTAAAACCCCTAGCTTTAGCCATGGGGATATAAGGGTGCAACTTTTGTCCATCCAGAAACATGATATAACAATTTTACTTTCTTCGGCGAAGCAGTAATTGCTCTCCCTGTTGAAGATTCTTTGGCACTCAAAAGCAAAATACTTTTTCCTCCAGACATCGTTCCATGGCATGGAACAGTATATTCCTTGAATGATACCATATCTCCTGCTTGAATAAAATATCTTTGCTTGCGGATTGCCCGACTACCATGTTTGACAACGGTTCCACGATACTTTCTGAAACTCTTTTCGGAGTTTCTTGGTTCACGGCGATTTGTTCTGTTACAACTAAGCTCTTTCCCTGACTTCACAGAATTATCTCGTGTATCAATAATTTTTGCATCATAAAATTTTTCTAAACATCTGTTGTTCCGACGTCTCTTTTTATAATATTCTGTAACTGATTGATGCAACGGCAAGAAATCGCCAATGCAGTAGGCATCCATAGCATGAGATTTATTTATTGCATTATTTTTTCTCTTGCGAGAAGTGACAGCCCCATACGTATGACAAACCTCAACACCTGTCAAAGAAACTATCAAATCATTAATGATTTTCCACCGAACGATATTCATAAAAGTTGCCCCTTCAAGTCGAGAAACTTTTGGCTCTAGCCCCCATAACTTACCTTTAGGCTGATGATTTGATGGTGTATGACAATGGTCACATACTGTAATTAATTCGTTCAGTGTATTAGCATGTCTATGCTTCCAAAACAAGGCATGATGTGTATGCAGAATTACCTTGTCCTTGATTGCGGACTTGCCACAAATCTGACAGATATAATTGTCCCGCTGAAATACAGCGGCTCTCAGATTATCAGCAAAATAGAGTTGACCATGCTGATAATCCTTTCCATGTGGAATATCTTGACCTGTCTGCATAGCCTTCAGTAGAGCAGTATCAAACTGACCGACTTCTACTGTAACTTTATTAATTGGAGAAACGGCACAGATATTCTTAATAATCTGTTCCTGTGCTTCAGCTTTGTGACTTAGAGACGGAGCAATCCACCCTTCTGGCTTGATATTCTTGAGAAAACGGCATTTCCGATAACGAAGATGATTCCTTCTAGTGCGACGGTATTTTCGGCAGTCATCGTGCCGAGATTTCTCATCAGGCAGAAGGTCGAACTGAGCAGAAAGATACTCTCTTTTCTCAGATTTTACAGAAACTCCAACATGTTCATAGCCAGAATCAACACCTATTTCCATGGGTTGAACAAGCTCAGAAGTAGCATATGTAAGTTGAATGGTGAATGGATGCCTTGAGAAAACAATGGCTTTTCCATCTTTTAAAAGATGGCGGATATGACCATACCGAACTGTTGGCATAAGGCGTTCACCATTCTTCGAGATAATATAAACTGCTGACATCGGTATTGTCATCTCCTTTCTGAGAAATAATCGTTAAGATAATTCACGGCAAGCCGTGTAGTCCACATCGCCAATGTTATCACAGGTTTTAACTAGGTGAGCCTAGTACCCCCTGAACACTTCTCCTCCCTCACAGAGATGTTTAATGCAAGAGCGTCTCACAGCCGACTTGTGGAGCATCAACTGATACCTATCATATTCTTGTGATAACGTAGTCTGAGATATAGCTGTGCACAATCCTAGACTGAGGCTAATCATTCGGGCTTAGAAACTTGCATTTCCAAGCCACCGCCTTTAGACGTGGGGTTTATGACCCTATCTACTACACGAATTTATTTTATGTGGGGCTACCTATTTTAGATAGCCCCACAACCCATTTATTTGAAATTTCCTAGCATTTCTTTAACCTTATCCACATCAAGCCCTTCCATCATTTTTTCAAGATTTCCGTTGCTTGTAATATCTGTTATAATATTTACTGCTTCTTCTTGTTTCTTGTTTAGTTCAATAGTAGATAAATTTGCTAGAATAGTTGTGTAATCTACTAAGTTTAGTACATTTGATACACACTCTAGTTCTAATGAATTATCAACTTCTCTAGCAAATTCTTCTTCTACTAATGCCTTGAACTTATCCATCTTTTCTTTTTCCATTTTAAAATCCTCCGTATAATTTATTCTACCTTTATATTATATCATACAAATGGTTATTTGTCAATGCTTATCACTTAAATTTACTGATAACATTAGCATGATTTCTATTAAAGTCTAATAAATGTTTCTGCCCCTTACTTGACCTCATCCAATCTTCAATAATAGCACCATCATCACGAAGCAATCCAATTGATATTTGATTTGTAGTTGAAACATTTGCACCAATATTTCCAGCGAATGATGCCATACCTCTTGCCGTATTTTGTGCTCCGTCTCCTACAATACCACCTGTAGCAAAATGAGGTATTCTTGCTTTTATTGTACTAAAATCACCACGGTTTATTGCATGTATTGCCCCTGCTCCAAGCTGTCTTACTCTCTGTGCAGTTATTACTGCTTCACCATTACTTAGCATTGCTGGAATACTATCTGATATTCCTGTTCCTGCCCCACTTATAATGCCGCCTGTAGCCGCTGTTACCTTATTTGTTGTCTCACCCGCAAATGTAGTTGTACTTGTTTTTAGACTTTCTAAAGTTGCAGTTAAAGCATCAGCTGTTAATTTAAGATTGCCAAATGATACAGTTAAATCTTGACTATCTTGACCAACAATAACTTGGTCTCCAATTCCTGCATCCATTTTTCTGAATTGTGGTGTCGTAAAAGTGTAATCATTAGTATTATCTTTTGTAAAGGAATACTGATTAGCAGTGTTCCCTTTAGTTGATAGCCCCCAATTTGTTGGTGCTAATTGATAGTTAGTATAATTTGTATATGGATTTTGCTGTTGCATAAATTGTGATTCTTTAGCTGTTGATTTTTGTGACCTATCACCCGTACCAAACCATTGACCAAATAGGTCATTTATCATTTTTTTAGCAAATAGTTTCTGCAAATCTTTTAACATACCCACAATCAATGTACTAAATGCTTCTCCTAATGTCTTACATTCATTAACACTATCTGTTAGGAATGTAAGTAATCCATCTTCAAGACTTTGTTTAGAAGTCATTCCTACTTGTTCTAGTAGTGTTGGCATATAAGCTAATTGTTTATTTAACTCTATTTCATTTCTTATTGCTGGTATTAGATTATTATTTATATCAATAATTCTATTGTTATAATCTGCTATACGTGAATTTATAGCATCGTATACAGCTCTTTCTTCTTTTGTAATAGTCTTGTTATCAACCTTTTTCTGTAAAGGGGCCCTTTCAGTCTCTAATGAAAATATCCCCGTTTGATTTTTACCTGCCTCCATCTCATACTTCCTTATAGTGGCCTCACCAGCTGATACTAGAGTTTGTGCTTTTTGTTGTGATACTTTAGTCTTTAAATTTTCTTTTTGTCCAGCGGTAATAAACTTATTATTTTCAATTAAACTAGCTTGATGGTCAAAATATGCGCTAACCTTATCTGTCATCATTTTTATACTCTTAGCAAAACTAGCCCAATAACCGTCTACTACTGCTTTTACTTCTCTAAAATTTTTTAGATAACCAATAGCTTCATCTTTAGCTCCTGATGACATTATTGCCTTTACATAGTCAGCTACTTTTTTGGTCTCATAATCAGTTCCTTTAGCTCCTGCACCTTCAAAATAATTCTGACCATATTTTTCTATTGCACTAGATATATCAGTATAACTAGCTAATGCTCTATTAAATATATCAGTACCATCTTCTAAAATAAGTCCTAAATGGTCAGCCATCTGTTGTGCTTTTTCTTCTAGCTCCTTTAATTTATATTCGATATACTGTTTATTATATTTCTCCGATACTTCATTTATTTTTACTTCTTTTACTACACCTAATTTATTAGCTATGTCTGTGTATAATTTCTTTAGTCTTTCATCTTTAGTATTCTTTATTTTTTCTGATGCTTGCTTTATTTTTCGTTCATAGGCTATTCGTATACCTTCTACTTCTTGTTCTAGCCCTAAACTCATTGTCCCAAAATACTCTTGATTTATTTTTAATAAATCATCTTGTTCTTTTTCTAAATCGCCCTTTATCTTTGCCTGCTCTTTGCTATTAGCCCCTGTAAATGTAGTGGGAAGTCCCGATGTACCTGTTTTTAATATAGCAGTTGGTGTCTGCCCTTGGTATAGTGGCTGTTCCTTAACCATTCCGGGGCCACTTGCTCCCAAGGCGTTGCTTGAGTTACCAACAGTTTTTCCATTTCCTCTATAAATAAGTACATGCTCATCTTCATCATATACAACAACATCACCAATATCTAGTTTAGATTCATCAAAAGGTATTTTTGGTATTCCAGCATTTACAGCATCAGCAACTAATGTAGGAACACTATTAGTGGTCTCCTTTTTTAAAAATTCACTATACCAAGAACCTATCTTTCTAACTGCCTCTACACAACCAACTCTAGCATTATCCATGGTCTGACCATTCCAAGCATTAAACCCCTGTGTTAATGCTGAATCTATGGTACTACCTACTTGATTAACCGCATTTGTAGCATATGTAGCCGCATCGCTAGCATTATATTCTTTTGAATATCTATCTGTACCTCCAATATACCCTGATACATCAGCACTACCAAAATATCCACCATGCTTAAGTGCTTGAACCATCTCAGTAATACTTTTTGCAGATAATACCCCATCTTCTGCATAAGCTTTGAAGTTCTTTATAGCATATTCTACATATTCTTTATCTGTATCAAAATGTCTATAATTATCCCCTTCTGGTGAAATAAAAGCTACTTTTTGACTACTATCAGTTGTTTTAAATCCACCATAATTATGGTGTCCTTCTTTTACAAGATTATTAGTAAATCCGTCAGATTCAAATCCCATCTGACCGTAAACCCACTCAGGAGGTAAGGCACCACCAAGACCATCAGAAATAGCCTTTGCTATAGCAGAGGGTGTCATAGAATCAGCTAATTCAACTTGACCCCCCGCAGGTTTACCGCCAGCATTAGAAGTCCCATATTGACCCGCCATAGTAATACTTTGTTCCGTAGCATCAACTAGATATTTCTGTGTTTCTGCAATATCCCCTAATTTAGCTGTTGCTTTTTGTAGTTCTCTATTTAATTTTAGTAATTCTTTTTGTCTGTCTGTCTCATGTTTATATGGTGTCTGATTAGTTAAGTCTATAAGTTTATTATAATAATCAATATCAGCTTTAGCCTGTTGTGCTTCTAAATCTGTTTTCTGTTTATAATAATCTTCTACAGTTAAGAATCCCTGACTATATAAAGCATCTACATGGTCTAATTCTTTCTTTATTTGTTCTTTTATATCTTCTAGTTCATTTTTTAATAATTCTTGCTGTTCTTGATAATATCTCTTGGCTTCTTGTAATGCTTCTTTTGCGGCTTTTTTTGCCACTTTATCATCCGGCTTTTCTACCCCTCTTATAGCCCCGGGATTTATTCCAGATTCTTTTGCTTGCTTTGCCCAATCTGATAGTTTAGTATATTTACCACTTGATTTAGCTTCTTCCATCATCTGTGAGAATTTTCCGCTAGTTCTATATCCTCCATATCCAGTGCTATCCCCAAATATTGGCGTATTAGGATTCGTGAATCTAGTATAGGCTTCATCACCTATTCTATCTCTATATTTTCTTTCATTCTCAGCATATGCTTCTGCGTTATCTTTAATTGCACTTGCTGTTGCAAAGTCTCCATGTAACGCGGCATTACCTGCTTCTACCATAGATGCAAAACCATTTATAATCTGAACAATATGAGAATACAATTGTTCTAAACCTGTTAATAGTGGATTTAATACAGTATTGAATATCTGTCTACCAACCCTAGCGAATTCAGCGCCAAAATCTATTACAGCTAATGTTGTGTCAGTAACATAAGCTAAGCATATCATTATCAGATTTCCTAATGTTTCAAATATAGGTGTTTGGTCATCAATATATCCATTTGCTTCTGCCCAATTATATACTTCATCCGCGCATAATACTAAGAAATCTGATATATCTGATAGCATCTGTATAAATTCATTTAGGGTATCGCTTGACTGAAATGATGTTGTTGTTTCGTCAAATTGTACGCCAGCGGCATTTGCCTCTTCCAGGGAACTATACACATTTCCTATGGAATCAGTAACTTGTCCATTGGAATCCATAATTGTACCATTGGCATCTTGCCATGTGCCCAATAATGAAGTTACATACTGTGCTACTGCTGTTATAGATGGTGCAAAATTATCTATTACTGTTTGCCCCGCTATACCAATAGATTCTTGTAACTGCTCTATAGACCCCGGAAGAGTATTAGTATAGGCTTGCATAGCCTGATTATAAGCATTAAACTTAGATTGCAAAAAGGTAAACAACCCATCAATATTACCTTTATATTGTGCAATGTCATAGTTTGTAATACCTAATACGTTTGCTACCTGAGATGTTCTTGCTGTGATTGTACCTTGTAATAGGTCACGTGTTTCCTGTAATACCTGATTCTGATTTAATCCTGTTAGTTTAGCTACACCGGCTACACCAGTTGAAATATCTAAGGCTTGCTGTGCTGTTCCTCCTTTACCTAATACTAATGGTAAAGTACCTGCTAATCCTTCTAATACTTCTTTATAACTAAAAGCACTTGCTTGTGCTCTATACATTGCCTGATTAGTTAAATTAACAGCGGCAGACATAGCTTGAAAGGGTTGTACTGTCTGTCCGTCTATAAGCCCCATAGTCTGTAAAGCCGCGGATAAACTTAAAATATTTTTAGTAGTTGATTCAAATACTTCATAACCGGGCTGTAGTACAGTCATCAATGCACCACCAAATGCTTGTAACACGCTCGATACTTGCATTATTGATTGCACTACCATATATGCACCAGCCGCTATAGCCGCAAATACCGCGGTTACTGCGGTAGCTCCAAATGCCGCCTTTGAAAATACACCACCACCAGAACCTATTTTACCAAGAGCATCTGACATTGCTTCACCAGCAGAACCTACACCCTTTGAAGAACGTCCTAATAACCTAATAAAATACTGTAGTTTTTCTGCTGTATCCATTATACCAGAACTACTAGATTTAGTGTTTATTTGTGTACCATTTAATTCGCTTGTAGCTCTTTTAGCTTCATTTATTCTTTGTTGTAATACTTTATAAGCGGCAGAATCTTTTTCAACTTTTGGGGCAATACTCTTATACGTTGCACCAATAGTAGTATAAGCTACTGAACCTTTTGCTTCTCTAAATTTAATTAAAGCATTTAAAGCATCTTCATATTCTTTCTTTGCTTTTACAGCATCCGAACTACCAATAGGCGCAGTATTAAATACTTTAGCCGCCGATATTGCTCTATTCTGATAACTATTATAGTCAGAACTTGTTCCAGAAACTTTAGGTGTTAACGTAGTTCCTGTAGGTGATTTTACTTGTACTCCAGCAGTTCCTACATCTACTTTTATGCTTTTAGATTTTATACTATCTAATAGTGTAGATACCTTTGTAAGTCTTGCTATTGCATCGTCAATGCCGCTTGTACTTACACTAATATTTTTATTTTTTATTTTACCTAGTGAACTGTTTAGCTTTTCTGCTTGGTCTATTGCTCTATTTAAAGTACCACCAGTAGTTGCCGTAAGATTAACTTTGCTATTTCTGTTTATTGATTTAAGTCTATCATCAATGTTTTTTAATCTAGCTAATGTATCCCCAGCACTTAGGCTAATATTTAGATTATTATTTTTTGATAATTTCTTTAGCTGTTTATCTACATTTCCTAATGATTTTACAATAGCATCAGCATTAGTATTTAGATTCATTTCATGCTTACCGCTAGATAATTTATCTAAGGTCTTTTGCATTTTTTCTAATGTCTGTTGTAGATTACCCGCTTTAGCCTTTAATTCTACTTCTATTTCTTCTGTAGCCAAATTACCACCACCTATATCTATTAAAAAATCCCTAGCTATATTCAACTAGGGATTGTTACTATTTACGCATTTCCTCTATCATTTTTGTTACCTGTTTTGCACCACCGAAGGCTCCCCCGATGGCACATACGACATTTTGGATAAAATCTGCACTATGCTTCATATCCTGTTTAACACATTTTTCATAGAATAGCGCAAGTTCTTCTTTACTGTAGTTTCTTAATATTTCTTCTTTACTATGCCCGTGTTCTATGAGAACCTGTAATGCTTCGTATAAACTTACTCTTACTTCTCCTTTTTTGTTGCCTTTTTTTTCGGCTTCATATTCGGAATCGCCTTTTTGAGCTTGTTCATACATTTCATAAAAAAACCTTTATTGACCTCGTAGACAGCAAAAGCTAAATCAATACCTTCTACAGAATCAACATTTTCAATTTCTTCTTCATCCATATTGGTTGATTTAACCATAATTTCTTTTAAGAGTTCTACGCCCTCATCACCAACAATACTTAGAAGTTCAACAAATCCTGTAATTCTAATTACATTATCTTCTTTTTCATTGCCACTATTAAACATAAGTCTAGTAACAGCACCAGCTGTCTTTTCTGAATCATTGATTACTTCTGCAATAATAGCACTTGTATGTGATGCTAGTCTAATTGCATCAAGAAATGAAAAACGCTTAACCACAACTGTTTTATCATTTACCTTAATTTCTTTTTCAGCTAAAAGGACTTCCATCTCTTTACCCATAGTATCTTTATCTACCAATCGTATCTTCCTCTCTATTTTAACTATTACTTATATTATAGCATACTTTTGGTAATTTGTCAAGACACATAGTTATTAATCCATCTTGTGTTACCACTTCTGTATACTTTGCAAGCACCTAATTTTAACATTACATAATCTTCTTTATTGCTTGCTTCATTATCATATGCTTCTTGCAATAGCTCTGGGCATTTTTCTTTTAGATGTTTAAGCTGACATTTCTCACGTTTAATTTCTTCATTATGATAAAACCAATAATACCTAGGTGTACTTTGACCATCATTTGTAAATCCTAATTTATCATAAATACCGCCCATAAAATAATCATTATCGCTAAATGATAGTAGATATTTAGGATTATGTTCACGTTCAAACGCTTTTAATAATTTATTAGCACCACCAACAATAGTATATCCGTCTTTCACACAATACCTATGTAATTCAAATTGACCTTCTTCTGTTTTCTGCAAGCGTAATCTGCCAAATGACATTACAGATAATAATTCATCATTATAATATAAACCATAGTTAATAGAAGACAATCTAGCATGTCCTTGTAGATGGTATTTATCAGTAAATTCATTTGCTATTTTTCTATCTACAGATTTAATTTCACATTTTCTTGCGAATATCTTTTTATTATCAACTAACAGTGATTTTAAATACATCTTAATTTTATCTGCATTTGTATTCCAATCTACATCAAAAATAGAAATTAAATGAATTCCTTGTTCTTTGGCGGCTAAGAATTTATCTCTATGATATAGTTTTGGCTTATTAGAATAAACCGCTCCTTTTGATGCATGATATACAGAACCATTATATTCTATTCCTAAATTTTTTGATTCCATAAAAATATCTATCTCTTTATTTCTACCCCCGTCACCAATATCTAGCATTTTTGGTTTAGTTATTTCGGTATCAGTTAAAGACTGAATATATTCTTTAATCTCAATTTCATTTCTTGACCCTGTTATTCTTATACATCCGTGTCCACAAGATTGTGTATTCCCGTTTAATAAACTATGTCCAGTTACTTCACAAGTATTTCCACATATACAAGTGCATTTCCATATAGCCCTTCCTTCTTCTGTACTTCCACTTCTTTCAGTTACGATTAAACTACCAAATTCCATCCCTATTAAGTCTTTTACTCTTTCTTGAGCACTATCTATTTTACTACAGCCACAAGAAATTATTTTTCCCATCCTTAAATCTTTACCATTATGGGTAGATATATTCCCATCACAGTCGCATCTGCATTTCCAATATGCTCTATTATCTACTATGTATGCTAACTCAATAGCAGTTAATTTACCAAATTTTTGTCCAGTAATATCTTTGACTTGTGTAGTACATTTACCACATGATTTCCTCTTACCACTCTTTAAATCATTATAACTAGCTTTAGTTGTTCCTCCGCAGTCACAATCACATAGCCATGTTGATTTTCCTATATACTCCCTAGCAACTAGGTTTCCAAAACGTTGCCCTCTAATGTCATGTTTTGTATGAATATTCGGAGTACAATCACATTTAGTTTGCCCAATATTAAGACCTCTGGAAGTAGCTAATCTCTTTTTGCCACATTTATTACATTCACATAACCACGCTACCTTACCACTTAATCGTTCTTCGCTTCTATGTAAAACTGTTAAGCTACCAAATTGTTTTCCCGTTAAATCCACAAATTTACTCAAATATATTCAATCTCCCTTTATTTTTGTTTATAGTTACATTATAACACATATTATAAATTTGTCAACAAAAAAGACCCACATTTCTGCGAGTCTTTGAAAATTATTTACTTTATTTTAATTACCACTTAGGGTCATATGTTCCCTTAGTTGTACTATCAGTACCTGTACGTCCAATAGTTGTAACCTTCGCATACGGATAGGCTGGATATAAATCTGAGGCATCTAGTAAATCACCGGTAATCTTAAAGGTACCAAAATTGTCTGAAATAATTCCGCTGAAGTCGCCATCAGGACTGATTTTAACACGCCAACACTCAATTACAGTATTTGGGCCAGAGTTATTATCAGAAGTATATAATAGACTTCCAGTAATATCTCCTGCATCACCAATAGATACATCTACTGACTGACGTTCTGGAACTTTATAAGATACTTTAACAATATCTCCCTTTGCCATTCCAGAAGTTTCTTTAATACGAATAATACCAGCCTGTAAATCCTGTGTACTACAAACATAATCTTTACCACTAACATATGCTGTCATTGCGGCTACTACTTTTGCTTCACCTAATGTACCTGCTGGGAATACTGTTAGCGTATTCGAAGAACCAAGGGTTACAGTAAATTTAATGCCGCCTGTAGTTGTAAATGTTTCAGATGCACCAGTTGTAGCTGTAAATTCCTGAGTTACACCAACTACACCTTCTTTGACATCAAGTACAAGACCTGCTACACTACCTGCCGCCGTTGGTGCTGTTTTAACATTGAAGAAGATACGTTCATCTTCTGTGCCAGCAAAGGTGCCAGCTTCAATCTTAATTTTACCACCAAGTACATCTGTGTATGTATCATTAGGTTTTGTTACCGTTGATAAAGCACCAAGAGAACTTGATACTGATACAAAAGATGCTACTGCTGGAACAGTTGCCTGTGGCTTAACTGCTACATCAGTAATTTCATAATAACCATTACCGTCTGCATCTTTTACACGAATTACACTTGGAACTCCTAATACAGTATACTCTTCATCAACAACTGTCTTAGCCGCCTGAGAAGTCACATACTCATTTCCATATAGCCCTAGTGCCACATTAAAACTATTGTACTCATCTAGTGTAATTGATACCTTTGGTTTTACCGCAGTTGTTACACTATTCATTAGAGTACGCTTTTTATTCATTGAACTATTTTTTTCTTGTTTTGTTACATCTACTGTAAAGCTCATCTCTTCACAGTTGCCGAGATGATGGAGTCCATAGTTATCACCATCACGGCTAAACCAGATTTCACCTGCGCCGACTAGAAGGTCTTCTGAAAGAGAAAATGCCTGATTAGCCAATATGTTATTCCTCCCTTATCTATTCTATAATGTAAATCAATTAGATTTACGCCAATTTATTTCTATTACTATTCTGTGTTGCATACTTACAGGTATGTTTTCGTCACCATCTGATAATATTCCTGTTACCTGTAAATTTGTTGCTATACCTAATGTTTTTCTCATTAAGTTATTATATTCTGCTAATGCTATAAATAATTCTTTTTCTGTTTTATACATTAGTTTATATAATTCTGTTGAACTATTTATGTCTGCTGATATATCTGCCCCGCTTAAATATATATCTACCCATAATTGAACTAAAGCTCCATTTTCTTGTTTTGGTCTTTCATTCATTCCGCTTTCTTCGCCGAATAGTATATCTATTGCTGGATATTCACCTGCATTTATAGCCCCAACACGAATTGGTAATTCTTTATCTTCTGATTGTAGGTATTCAAATAAATGTCTACCATCATCATATGTATAGCTTTTTAAAAAATCTCTTAATCCTTCTGCCAAAGGATACCATTCAATATATTTAAAAGCCATATGTTAATTCCTCTGCATTTCTATTGTCATCGGAAATTTTCTTTTCTTTGCACTTTGACCATTAGTGAAACTATTTGCCGTAAGTCTTGCTTCACAGTCTTTTAATAACTGTCTATACATATTATACTTTAAAGCATATGAATCATTATCAGCGGAACCACCCTTTGAGAATGTACTCATTCTTTGCGCTGTGGTCATGTAGGCATATAACTGTGCAAATCTTGATACAATATAAGGTGTTGGTAAAGCAATTTTATCAGCTGTTACACCTAATGTTAATGCAAATGATTCTACATAATTTGCTGTATCTATTAGTATAGGTTCTTTTACATATATTTTTAGAAGATTATCATCTAAATCTTTTAGTTCAAAATATAATCTATAACTAGCTATTATTGCTCACCTACCCTAATTTTATTGTTTTGTTAAAGGCTTCTGATAAACCTTCTTCAAATATTTTTCTTATATCTGACCTTGTTCTTCTTATAGCATTATCCAGAAAAGCATATCTTTTACTGCCAGGATGATTATTTACATGATGTACTATTCTTCCGTTAAACTTTAATGCTTTTTTAAATCTAGGATATATTGAATAATAACCATTACCACCATGAATACCTGTTCCGTTTGTAACGAATTTTCCATACCCATAGCCGCCATATTTGTTATCAACTTTGGCTATTTTATCATTTATATAAATCTTGCCTATAAGATTGTATTTATTCTTTACATCTTTTATAGTCATATAAGAAATAGCTCTTGTTAAATTTCCAGTTCTATCTTTATATCCATGATGCTCTTTAGCATATTTTTTAACAAGCTCACAAGACTTTTGTAGACAAGGCCTTAATACCTTGTCTACTTCATCCTGCGTTAATGATATTTTTAATTTTCTTGGAATTGCTACAGAAGCAAATGCTTCATATTGCATAAGCTATGATGCTATGTTATACTGCTGTTGGAACTACGTTAGCAATTAGGATAGCACCTGCACCACCTTCAACGTCTGAACTAAAGGATGGTAAGCAAATCTGAGAAACAATCGTCTCTATATTGACAGGATCGTCGAGAATCTTATTCTTGACTGCAACGCCTGTATCTGTAATCTGAACCTTAGTGCTTGTTAGAGCATTGTTTAGAAGGTCAATCTCTTCTGGTGTAGTACCAAATACCATGTTACCAAGTGTTCCACCTGTTGGTAGGAATGATACAACATTGTCTGGGAAGAACTTCTTATTTGCACCCTTAACCTGTGTTGCATAAATGTTATCGTTAATTAGAATCTGTAGGCCAGTTGTTTCTAGTACAGTCTGACGAACTTGGTCATTACGAATCATTAGACCGCTTGGGTCTGTTACTGTTGGATATAACTGCTTGATAAGTCCTTTGTTATTCTTTAGATAACCGAAAGTCTTAGAAGTCATTAGTGCATAACCAAGGTCAATACCATATAGAATCTTAAATTCGTCTACCCACTCGCTCATCTCTTCAAGTGGTTTAGCATTTTCTGTGTCAGACCAATTAGTATCTGCATTTACCTTCTGATGGTCATTGTCTACGCCATAATCATATGTAAGAGCTACACCGTTGCTGTTGATAACAATTTTACCTGTTGCTACAAGTTCCATTGCCATACGTTCACGTACAACACGAGCACCCTTTAGTAGATTAGTCGTGTCATCAAAGATGTTATTGATAAGTGGTTTCATAATAGCGGAATTACCACCTGCGGAAATATTTAGAAGTTGCTGACGAATCTTCTCATCAATCTTCATACCTTCTTTGAAGAATGGCATGGTCTGTGTACGAGTCTCAATGGAGAGTCTGTCACGGAATGTAGTCTGAGTATCAAAAGCACTAGCTTTTAGTTCTACTGGAATACCTTCACGACCGCCAATCTTAGTAAGTTCTGTACCTAGCTGTTTTGTATGTGGGAAAAGCATTTCTCCCATGTAATTCTGAACACCCTTACGTGCATCCCAATAAGAGATTACATTCCCCGGTGTCATAATATCAAAAATTGTTACTGCTGACAATATTTTATTCCCCCTCTAATTAGTCTACACGGCTAAATGTAATACGTGGAAGTGCTGTCTTTACTGATGTACTTGGTACAGTTGGCATATTATCCATATTTACATATCCTGCGTACATCATTGCCGCGAACTCTTCACCATCTGTTACATCCGTACTATGAAGAAGAATACCGTCAATAATTCCTGTTACCACTTCTGCACTACCTTCTGCGGCAGTAGTTGTAACATCTGATGCTGTTACAGTTGCTAGTGTAGTACCTTTAACTCCTGTTGATAGAGCCGCTGTTACAAATGTATTTGCTGTAATATCATTGTTAATTAGTGCTACTACATCATCGTAAGTAGAAATAATAGTACCTGACTTATTTACTGCAAGTGTAATTGTAAATTTCTTTGTAGATGCATCGTAAGCAATACTACCCTTAACTGATGTATCTTCTGGGTCTACCGGGCTACCTGTAGTTGCTTTTACAAGTGAGAACTTATAAGCAATTACCCCAGATTCCTTAACCGTAATATCTACAGAAGAATTGATTGTTGCTACAGAATGTGCTTCTGTTACATTGGCCGCAACTGCTTTCTGCTGTGGATTTTCTAATAGTGAACCATTAACACCCGTTAGATATGTACCCTGTGGAATAATATATCTACCTGCGGCGTTTGGCTGTAAACCTGCTACAGTAGTTTTATCAACTGTTACTGGTCTACCCATATATCCATCCTGATATAGGACGAGTGTCTTATCAAACCCTGTAAGAGTATGATTTCCAAAAGTATGTGACAATATTTATGTCCCCCTTTAATTGAATCTATTTATCTACCACCGAACGCTTCACCCAATGATTTTGTTTCTACTGGTTTAGCTGTTGCTAGAATATCTGCCATGAATTTATCTGCATCACTCTGTGGTGCTTTATTACCACCACCAGCTTTATCAAATAATCCTGTTCCGCTACCACCTTTAGTTTCTACTTTAACAAATTCTGGATTGTCCTTAGACCAATCAGCTACGTAATCCATAATTGAAAGCTCTGAGCCATCATCCGTCTTAATTGTAAAGGTGGAACCATCTTCATCAACATTAACCCTGTTTGCAAACAAATCCATCATCTGTTCCGGCTTAATAACTTTATTAGTATCTAGTGCCTTACGAATTTCAGAACGAACATTATTCTTAATACGTGTATTCTTCTCTTCTGTAAGCTGTGTATTTAGTGTTTCTAGTTCTTTTACTACCTTATCCTTTTCGCGAGTAGCTTTGGTAAGGTCACGTTTTAGTGCTTTAATTTCATCAGGTGTTACACCGCCACCAGCACTCTTTGCCATATTCTCTTTTACAGAATCAAGCATCTCATCGAAATCTTCTGCATCCATATCAAGGTCAAAAGCCTTTTTTACAATATCTAGTTTTTCAGTGCTTGCTTTACTTTTTTCAACATCTGCTTCAAGAGTTTCAACTTTCTTAGTTAGTTCTTTTGTTGCCTTTTCTTTAGCATTAAACTCTTTCTTTAGAATTGGAAGTTTATCCTTGTTCTCTTCCGTATCAAGTCCTAGTGCTTTTGCTAATTCTTCTAGTGTCATCATTTTACCCCTTTATCATTTAATCTTTTTCCTGTGACTTTGTTTCACATTCTTTATCTATTATAACATATTTAGTACAATTTGTCAAGTCCTTACATGTGGGTCTACATATCCACTGTAATTGTTTATTAACCTAGTATCATTTGATTTCTTATATGATTCATAGTTAGCTCTTGTAAATAATTTACTTCTATCTTTTTCTGATATTGTACTTACATATTTATTTACTGCCTTATTATCAAACTTGTTATTAACTTTAGTTCCTAAGTCTTTTTTGTACACCGCTTGTATTCTACATATACAATGACCATGAGCTGGATACATTGGCATACGATTCTTTGGGTATATTCCTCTGCCGAATCCTACATTGCTATTAGCATTAACATCACAGATATCAAAAGGGAATTGATGGTGTATTGGTGACAGCATCCATCTATAACCAAACACATCACTTTTGTTTTTAGTTTTTCGCAATAATCCTTCAAAGTTAGCCCTAGCTCCTTCCGTATTACACAGCATAACATACCTATTCTTTATAAATGATTTAACACCTTTTTTAATGATACCAGCCAGCAATAACATTATAATCCCGTTAATAGCAGATGATACTTTATTTACTGATTCTTTCGTTATGTTATCTTTCATGTTGTCTAAATCATTTATTATATCTAACACACCGTTATCATATTCGCTATATGGATTCAACTTTCTTTTTAGATTGTATAAATCCATATTTGTAGATGTATCATCTAAGTAATCCGTAAATGATTCTAAGAGTATATTATTAGAATTTAATGTGTCTTTCATCTGTGTTATTATAGTATTTGATAATGAATCTAATCTATCTTTTAGTGCTTCATTTCCTACCCAAGCCTTATTTAATAATGTATCGTTTAGTTCTTCTTCACTATCATACTCTATTTTATAGCAGTCTATAATAGTTTCTAATAATTTGTCTTCTAAATTATTAACAAAATCAGTAGACGAAAATGCTTCATCTACTGACTTATCTATTGACATATTATTATTCATGTTGTTATAAATTTCTTTTGCAAGTTCATCATACAGTGAATCAAATGTACTACTAAATTCCTTTAACTGAGTCTCCCCATAGCTAAAGCTAGGGGGTTCTAAATATTATTTCTAATATTATTTAAGAAGTTTGATATTATTTTATCCTTATTCTTATAGGTGTACCCAGTTCACCTCTATTGTATAGAG
>Ga0172378_10000112_pt1 | contig 59997 bp, 49 predicted proteins | sample GrowelOW332metaG_FD_119755 | JGI IMG/M metagenome (GOLD analysis project Ga0172378, IMG submission 119755) | Groundwater microbial communities from an aquifer near a municipal landfill in Southern Ontario, Canada - Pumphouse #3_1 metaG | ecosystem: Environmental > Aquatic > Deep subsurface >... | reverse complement strand
CCATGTGGGTAAGCGAACCATTAAATCTAGGTTATTTTTCCTATTATCCAATGATTTTTATGGTTACCCTCTTCTATTTTGTTTTTCGTTTTGAGTGGTTTGAGAAAATTTCCTTTGTCTTGGTGGGTTCCTTCTTAATCTACTACCTGATCTATATTTTTGTACCAGTAGCTGGCCCACAATTCTATTTTCCTGCCATCGGACTTGAACAGGTTTCACAGGGGGTTTTTCCAGCAGTGGGACATTATTTTAACTACCATACCGAATTATTACCTGCACCAGGATACAGCCATGGGGTTTTCTACCAGCTAGTGGAGCAATCACAACAGGTGGGAGAACGACCAACAGCCGCTTTCCCTAGCTCGCACGTAGGTATCTCTACCATTCTTATGATTATGGCTTCGCGCATCAACAGACGCCTGTTTTTTATCCTATCTCCCTTTTATGTGTTACTCTGCTGCTCAACGGTATATATACAAGCACATTATTTAGTGGACGTTATTGGGGGATTGGTTACTGCAGTTGCATTCTATTCCTTTACAACATGGGTCTATAAAAAATGGTTTGTGCATCCTATATTTAGAGAATAGCTGCTACTCCATCTAAGCATCAACCTTGTCCGGCCATTTAAGGAGCGGTATAATTGCTATTTACCCCGCACAAATTACAATTCTATTACAATCGTGAATAGATATAAAAATGAATCGTAATTACGGACTAAACCATTAACATCTAGCTATGATTTATTAAAACATGTTATATAACATAGTAAAAAGGTTGCATAATTTGGAGATATACCCAAAAGCCGTATCTTTGTACTGTGTTTTTCATAGTATTAGATTTAAGGTTAACAAAGGTTGGAGCAAAGCGTTGCTCCTTTTTTTTTGCCTTTTTTTTAGAGCAGGGGAATTAACTACTTGATTGAATGGTGTTTAGAAAGGGAAAAGACTGTATACGCACCATCTCTATAGGCCAAAGGAATTTCACCTACGATAAAAACGCTTTACATTAATTATGCATGAGCTGATAAACTCCTCCAGCAAGCGTACGCACTACTCCTTTTAATTCTAACTCAAATAAGAGAGCACACATCTTATTAACCGGTATGTTTGCTTTCACCACTAACGTGTTGATATGCAGTTTATCCTCTTCCATCAAAAGGTTAACAACCACCTGTTCTTGATTGGACAACTCTACAAATGCTTCACGCTGAGTGGGCGAGTGTAAATTGGGAGTTGGCTCCCAGCCCATTGCTTCCACAAAATCGGCAGCAGATTGAATCAAGGCTGCTTTATTGTTCTTAATCAACTGATTACACCCCACCGAATAGAGGTCTCTAGCACGGCCAGGAAAGGCAAAACAATCACGAGCATAGCTATTGGCTATATCTGCTGTGATAAGTGCTCCACCCTTTTTAGCCGATTCTACTACAATGGTAGCATCGCACATGCCAGCTACAATACGATTTCTACATACAAAGTTACTAGGGTCGGGATTGGTACCAGAGGTGTATTCCGTTAGTAAGCCCCCATGCTGAAGCATGTTAACAGCCGTTTTACGATGCACTGATGGATAAATACGGTCCAAGCCATGCGCTAAGACAGCTACGGTGTCTAAGCCGTTAGTAAGGGCTGCACGATGTGCATGGATATCTACACCATAAGCTAAGCCACTAACAATTAAAACACCAGGACAAAGGGAGGACAACTCCCGGATAAATGTGGCAACCATCTCTTTGCCATAGTCGGTTATGTGCCGCGTACCAACAACACTAACCACTTTTAGGTTGTTGAGCGTAGAATTCCCTTTATAAAACAATAACAAAGGAGCATCTTCACACTCTCTCAAGCGTGAGGGATACTCCTCATCACGAAATGTCAATACGGTAATTTGATTCTTCTTACTAAAGTCTAACTCTTTTTCTGCCCTAGCAAGTAATTCGGGACAATCTAAAGCAGCTACTAAACGGTCACTGATAAACGGTATCCGCTCTTTAAGCAGAGATCTATCTTCAAACAATTGAGAGATATCATCCACTGCGTCCAGAAGTCTACGAGCAGTTACTCTCCCCACTCCAGGCACCTTAGACAGTGCCATTCTATAAATTAGTTCCTGTTCTCGTGTCATTGTAGGTAGGATTGAAAAATCTCCGCAAATAGAGGAGTATCTGTCAATCTACCGTTTACCAAACATACTGTATCTACAACAGCTCTAACAACAATCTTTTGATCTGGCAAGCGAAAAAGGTCTTGATGAAAGACATATCTTATACCCTCTTTCTTTAGATAAAGTTTAGAAATAAATTCATCTCCACTTCTTAGCGGAGTTTTAAAAGCTATAGAAATGCGAGCTACAACGGGGTCAATTCCTTTTTCGTGAAGATCGGCCACATTGGCTCCAGCAAGCAACAAAAACTCATGACGAGTATGTTCCATGTAATGCTGATAGTTGGCATTATTAACAATGCCTTGTAAATCGCATTCATAATCTCTTACTTTCATTTTAAGCTCAAAAATATAATTACTCATACGCTCTGTTTAATAGTTACAGACCAGTTAAGCCTACCGTTGTGGCACAATAAGCACAGCTGTCTTTTATTTTGTTGTAGCAGTCTCTACCAATTTATAGAGTTTGTCATTCGGACGAATCTTTTCAGACACCTTAAAGGAAACACGCTCTCCTTTATGGACCGTTTTAACAGGCTTTAAATCGACATGTGGATTCTCTAGTGTAAGAAACAGTGCTCCAGTAGTAGTACCAGTAATCAAGAGCTTCTCTCCCTCTTGTATCTCAGCAGCCTCTACTAAAAATTCTGCTACACCAATGTTGGAGAAATATTTAATGCCTTTTCCTACATAGGTTTTACGCTGGGTGGCTTCTGAACCATAGTTCTTACTCCACTCTCCTAAACGTTGACCGAGGTAATATCCATTCCAAAAACCACGATTGAAAACAGTGGATAATCGTTTATCCCAGGCTGCTTTCTTCTCCTCGGTAAATGTATCAGCAAGACAGGAAGCTATGGCCTCTCTATAACATTCCACTACGGTACGTACATATTCGGGTCCACGAGCACGTCCTTCAATTTTGAAGACACGCACACCGGCCTCTATCATCTCGTCCATAAAATGAATGGTCTTCAAATCTTTAGGAGACATGATATATTTATTGTCTACCTCGAGTTCTACACCACCATCTTTATCTTTTACTTCGTAGGGACGACGACAGATCTGTGTACAGGCACCACGATTAGCAGAGGTATTCATCTCGTGCAGACTGAGGTAACACTTACCTGAAACAGCCATACAAAGTGCACCATGACAAAACATCTCAATACAAATGCGTCTACCACTTGGTCCACATATATTTTGTGCTACAATCTGTTCGTAGATGGCTTTTACTTGCTTCAAATTTAATTCGCGAGCCAACACTACCACATCGGCAAAACGTGCATAAAATTTTAATGCCTCAATATTAGAAATGTTGAGTTGAGTAGAAAGATGTACCTCTTGCTCAATACTATTGGCATATGCCATAACAGCCACATCGGCCGCAATAATGGAAGAGATTTTAGCAGCTTTAGCAGCATCCACAATTGTACGCATCAGCACTAAATCTTCATCGTAAATAATTGTATTGATGGTTAAATAGCTTTTTATGTGATGCTCTTCACAGATTTGGGCAATCTCTTTTAGATCGTTTATAGTAAAGCTGTTCGACGAACGAGCTCGCATATTTAGATTTTCTATACCAAAATAGATAGAATCTGCTCCAGCTTGAATGGCGGCTGCTAATGATTCTCTAGAACCAACGGGAGCCATTATTTCAAACTCTTTTGATGTATAATTCATTATCTTTTGTTATTTATTTCGCAAATATACTGCTTTTTATCTATTTTTGTAGCCAATTAGAGTAGATTATAAAGAAGAGCAAAATGAAAATAAGAGACATAAACATTGGACACCAGCCTGTCCTCTTAGCACCAATGGAAGACGTAACCGATATTGGATTCCGTTTGATGTGCAAAAAATTTGGCGCAGACATGGTCTACACCGAGTTTGTATCTAGTGATGCTTTGATACGATCTATCAATAAGACGCAACAAAAACTAACGATCTGCGAGGAGGAACGACCTGTAGCAATACAGATTTACGGAAAAGAATTAGAAGCGATGGTGGAAGCAGCAAAGATAGTACAAGAGGCTAAACCAGATATACTAGATATCAACTTTGGCTGCCCCGTAAAAAAGGTGGCAGGAAAAGGTGCGGGGGCAGGAATGCTAAACAACATTCCGCTCATGTTAGAGATAACACGTGAGATTGTAAAAGCAGTGGACATTCCCGTGACGGTTAAAACACGTTTAGGTTGGGATAATGAACACAAAGTGATTGTAGACCTAGCCGAAGCACTACAAGATTGTGGTATTGAAGCATTGACCGTACATGGCCGTACACGTGCACAGATGTATACGGGCGAAGCAGATTGGACGTTGATTGGCGATATAAAAAAGAACCCACGCATGCAGATACCCATTATTGGTAATGGGGATATCACTACCCCACAACGTGCTAAAGAATGTTTTGAACGATATGGAGTGGATGGTATCATGGTAGGTCGTGGCTGTTTTGGCAGACCTTGGATTTTTAAAGAGATTAAACATTACTTGGAAACAGGCGAGGAACTAACGCCACTCTCTTTTGAATGGAAACTAAATGTTTTAAAGGAGCAAGTAACCCAAAGCGTTAATCGTTTAGACGAAAGAAGAGGCATTTTACATACCCGTAGACATTTAGCAGCAAGTCCAGCATTTAAAGGACTTTCTCACTTTAGAGATACACGGGTGGCCATGCTACGAGCAGAAACAGTAGAAGAACTCTTTACCATACTAGATAGTATTTGTGAGATGTATCCAAGCTTGACCTAAAAAAAGGCAAAAAAAAAGGAGCAACGCTTTGCTCCAACCTTTGTTAACCTTAAATCTAATACTATGAAAAACACAGTACAAAGATACGGGTTTTGAGCGTATCTCCAAATTATGCAACTATTTTACTATGTTATATAACATGATTTAATTATTCCTGCTGTTTTTGTAACTTATTTTGGAAGATACTAAGATTGCGAAACATCTTTTTAACATTTCAACAGCGGTTAACTCTTTTCTATAAATGATATCTGCACCTTATAAATAGACTTTGTACAAGAAGAAAAAAGATAAGTGTTTCTTTTTCTGCTATTTACACAAATCTATATCTACAAAAAAAGCTGCCTCAAACAATATGAGGCAGCTTTTTCTATAATAAATGATCTATTAATCTTTCAATTTTGCTTTAATATACTCTCTGTTTAAGCGAGCTATATTAATAATAGAGATCGATTTAGGACACTCAGCTTCACAAGCACGGGTGTTAGTACAGTTACCAAAACCTAATTCATCCATTTTGCTCAACATAGCTTTAGCACGACGAGCTGCTTCTACCTTACCTTGAGGAAGAACAGCCAATTGACTAACCTTTGCAGAGACAAATAACATGGCAGAACCATTCTTACAAGCAGCAACACAAGCACCACAACCAATACAAGAAGCGGAATCCATTGCTTCATCAGCAACCTCTTTAGAGATACGACAAGTATTTGCATCTTCTGGAGCACCAGTGTTTACACTAACGTATCCACCAGCTTGAATAATCTTATCATAAGAGGTACGGTCTACGATTAAGTCTTTGATAACTGGGAAACCTGCAGAACGCCAAGGCTCTACGGTTATTGTCTCCCCATCTTTGAACTTACGCATAAACAACTGACAAGTAGTTACAGCACCCTCTGGTCCATGTGGATGTCCATTGATATAAAGTGAACACATACCACAGATTCCCTCACGACAATCGTGATCGAAAACTACTGGCTCTTCGCCTTTATTTACCAAGTCTTCATTAAGAATATCCAACATTTCTAAGAAAGATGTATCACCAGGGATATCCTTCATTTCATAAATCGCAAAAGCACCTTTGGCTTTAGGACTTTTCTGACGCCAAATTTTTAGCGTAAATGATATATTTTTATCCATTGTTATTATGCTTTATAATTACGAGTTTGAACTTTTGTGAATTCATATTTCAACTCCTCTTTCAATAATTCAGGTTTTACACCCTCACCTTTATAGTTCCAACAAGAAACATAGAAGAAGTTTTCATCATCACGTTTCGCTTCACCCTCAGGTGTTTGGTGTTCTTCACGGAAATGACCACCACATGACTCTTCACGATTCAAAGCATCATACGCAATCAACTCACCCATATCAATAAAGTCGGCTACACGAAGTGCTTTTTCCAACTCCGTATTCATATCTTTTACTTGACCAGGAACACGTACATTTGACCAGAATTCTTTACGAATAGCAGCTAGCTCTTTAATGGCTTTTTCAAGACCCTCTTTAGTACGTCCCATACCAACACAATCCCAAAGGATATGTCCTAATTCTTTATGAATAGAATCAACAGAACGTTTTCCCTTAATGCTCATCAACTTATTAATCTTATCCGATACAGCTTTCTCTGCAGCCAAAAATTCTTTTGAATCATTAGCAAAACGAGGTACACTAATTTGATCGGATAAATAATTCTGAATAGTATAAGGTAATACAAAATAACCATCAGCTAATCCTTGCATAAGTGCAGAAGCACCCAAACGGTTAGCACCATGGTCAGAATAGTTAGCCTCACCAATCGCAAATAATCCTTTTACAGATGTCATCAACTCATAATCAACCCAGATACCACCCATTGTATAATGAATAGCAGGGAAAATCATCATTGGTGTAGTATAAGGATCTTCGTCAGTAATCTCTTTATACATATCAAAAAGGTTACCATAACGAGCAGCTACTACATCTTTTCCTAAACGATCAAACGCATATTTGAAGTCAAGGAAAACAGCTAATCCAGTAGGATTAACACCATATCCAGCATCACAACGCTCTTTAGCAGCACGAGATGCAACATCACGAGGTACTAAGTTACCAAATGCAGGATAACGACGTTCTAGATAGAAATCACGATCTTCATCAGGGATTTCAGTAGGACGTTTTGTTCCAGCTTGAATAGCTTTAGCATCTTCTAATTTTTTAGGCACCCAGATACGACCATCATTACGCAACGACTCAGACATCAGTGTTAACTTAGACTGTTTGTCCCCGTGAACAGGAATACATGTAGGGTGAATTTGCACAAAAGCAGGGTTAGCAAAGTAAGCACCCTTCTTGTAGCATTGAATAAGAGCTGAACAGTTACAAGACATAGCATTGGTAGAAAGGAAATAAGCATTACCATAACCACCAGTACCAATAACAACAGCATGTGCAGAGAAACGCTCTAGTTCACCTGTGATTAAGTTACGAGCAATAATACCACGAGCGCGACCATCTATCATTACAACGTCCATCATCTCATAACGAGTGAACAATTTAACCGTACCTTTTTGTACTTGACGACTTAAAGCAGAATAAGCACCTAATAAAAGTTGTTGTCCGGTTTGTCCTTTTGCATAAAAGGTACGAGAAACCTGCGCACCACCAAAAGAACGGTTGTCTAATGTACCACCATAATCGCGTGCAAAAGGAACACCTTGTGCAACACATTGGTCAATAATAGCATTAGAAACCTCTGCTAAACGATATACGTTAGACTCACGAGAACGATAATCACCACCTTTAATTGTATCATAAAATAAACGGTAAACAGAGTCACCATCATTTTGATAATTCTTTGCAGCGTTAATACCACCTTGTGCAGCAATAGAGTGCGCACGACGAGGTGAATCTTGAATACAGAAATTTAATACTTGGAAACCCATCTCGCCTAGCGAAGCTGCTGCAGAAGCACCTGCTAAACCTGTACCAACAATAATAACATCTAGACGACGCTTGTTAGCAGGATTGACTAATTTTTGATGAGCCTTATAGTTTGTCCATTTTTCGGCCAATTGACCTTCAGGGATTTTTGATTCTATTGTAGCCATACTATTTTCTATTTATTATTTAAATTATTCGTAATACAGGAAATTAATTATAAACTTTTTAAGAAAAAGACTATAACTACCACTGCAAAACCTAAAATAACAAGTGTTGTATAAGCGTTACCTACCACTTGCCAACGTTTTAACCAGAGTTTGTTATTCCATCCTAAAGTATGGAGTGCACTCCAGAATCCATGTGTTAAATGGAACCATAATGCAGTTAACCAGACTAGATAAAGTACTGTATACACTGGCGAAGCAAACGTTAGTTCAATTAATTTGGCACCCTCTGTTGGACCTACTGCTGTACCTGCAACGGTAACATTTGTTAACTCGGCAATTTCTGCGTACTGCATGTTATACCAGAAGTTAAACAAATGAAGCGCTATTCCAAGCACAACAATACTTCCTAATACAAGCATGTTTTGCGAAGCCCAAGAAACCTCTTCGGCTTTTCCTTGCACTGCATAACGTTCTGTACCACGAGCTTTTCTGTTTAACAAGGTTAACCAAATAGCATAAACAATATGAATAACAGTTAACGCTGCTAATCCTACTGTAGCTACCAAAGCATACCAGTTTGCTCCTAAAAATTCACAAATCATATCGTACGCATCTGCTGAGAAGAGCGCGACAAGATTCATAGACATGTGAAAAGTCAAAAATAAGACAAGTGCTAGACCAGTAACACTCATCACGACCTTTCGACCAATAGATGAATTACTTAACCACATAGATGATTGGATTTAAAATATATTAGTTATTAAAATAAAAGTGACATAAAAACACAACTTGACAGTTTGGCAAAAGTAGCGCAAATATTACATTCCACCAAAGATATTAAAGAAATAATTCTTTAATCCATCAGAATAAGAGAAATCCAATGCATTGGTGCAAAAAGTGAGCTGCACTTTATGAATTCCAGCAAAAAAACTATCTTTGTAAAAAAGGATAAATGATAAACAAAACAATTCTACTCCTACTACTATTGTTTATAGCAATTAGTAATCCCACATCTGCCCAAAATATAGATACACAAATGGCCATAAACATCAACCATTGGAATAGCTCATTTGTAAGGAACAGCAGTCGTTTTGTTAGTAACTCGGTGCAGCCTCTTGCAGTAATCTTACCAACTACACTTTGTATATACGGTGCTCTAAAAAAAGATAAGAAAATGATGCAAGATGCCATCTATATTGGAAGTAGTATTCTAGAAGCTGGCGTTTTATCTTATGGATTAAAATATGCAACGAACAGAAAACGTCCGTACGAACAGCACTCCACCATACATCCATATGACAACGAGAGCACCTCATCTTTCCCCTCTTCACATACAGCTGTTGCCTTTTCATTGGCCACATCTCTTAGTCTGACTTATCCCAAATGGTATGTTATCTTACCCTCTACACTATGGGCCTGCTCTGTAGGAATTGCGCGAATCAATCAAGGGGTTCATTATCCATCGGATGTTGCAGCAGGTGCAGCTATCGGAATAGGATGTGCATTCTTTAACATCACGATTAACAAATGGCTAAACAAAACGCTGTTGTCTAACATCTATCCTCCCAAAAGACATCGGGTAAATTATTAATGGAACCGTTGCCCACTTTGCAAGACTAGTAACCCTGCTTATGTCTACTAGTCTTCTTTTTGTAGGAACTTAGACTAATGTGGTTTTACTTAACCGAGGAATTAGAGATTAAAATCTATGCCAGCTGGCACAAATCGGCTCACGTCTTTTCCGAAACTAAGTAGTTCTCTAACAATAGTAGAGCTAATACAGGTAAACTCAGGTTCTGTGAATAATAAAATGGTTTCAATACCCGTTAACTGCCGATTAACATCTGCAATAGTTTCTTCGTATTCAAAATCGCTTACCGTACGGATACCTCTAATGATGAATCTAGCACCAATCTCTTCTGCAAAATCGGTGGTTAGACAGTCATACGACTGCACCGTTACTTTTGGATTATCTGCAAAAAGTTTTTTTAGCATCTTCTCCCGCTGCTCTAGCGTGAAATAGCTCTTTTTTTTGCTGTTAACCCCAACACTAATTACTATCTCGTCCATAAAGGATAATGAACGATTAACGATGGACAAATGCCCTAATGTAAAGGGATCAAATGTTCCTGGAAATATTGCTTTCTTCATCTTGTATGGGGTCTTCTTCAACCACTAAGTTATCAATAATAAAACCTTGTCTATCCATAGAGTTTTTGCCCATATAGAACTCTAACATATTCTTTACTAGGTCTGTTTTTTTGAGAGACACCTGTTCTATACGAATATTTTTACCTATAAAATGCTTAAACTCATCGGGAGAAATCTCACCAAGACCTTTAAATCGAGTTATTTCAGGATTGGGAGAGAGCTCTTTAATGGCTTTTATCCGTTCCTCTTCAGAATAGCAATACATCGTTTTTTTAGATTTATTGCGAACTCGGAAAAGAGGGGTTTGCAGAATATAAACATGTCCTCTTTTAATCAAATCGGGGAAAAACTGCAGAAAGAAAGTGATCAAAAGTAGACGAATATGCATACCATCTACATCGGCATCAGTAGCCACAATCACTTTATTATAGCGCAAGCCCTCCATGTCGTCTTCAATATTTAGGGCAGCTTGCAGTAAATTGAACTCTTCATTTTCATAGACCACCTTTTTGGTTAATCCAAAACAATTGAGTGGTTTACCACGCAAACTAAAGACAGCTTGTGTATTTACATCTCTGCTCTTGGTAATCGATCCACTAGCCGAGTCACCCTCCGTAATAAATAATGAAGATTCCTCCTGTCGATTACCACGCGTATCATTTAAATGAAACCGACAATCTCTCAATTTCTTATTATGCAAATTCGCTTTTTTTGCACGTTCTCGAGCTATCTTGGTAACACCAGCAATTGCTTTTCGCTCCTTCTCCGAGTCATGAATCTTTCGAGACATCAATTCGGCAGTATTCAGATTAATATGTAAATAATTATCTAGCTCTTTTTTGATAAAATCGCCGATAAACTTACCTACAGACACACCACCAGGCGTTATATCTCGCGAGCCGAGTTTTGTTTTTGTCTGCGATTCAAAAACGGGTTCTTCTACCTTAATACTGATAGCAGCAACCATACCACTACGGATATCTGCATAATCATAGTTCTTGCCAAAATATTCTTTAATCACACGAGAAACCGACTCACGAAAAGCCGACAGATGCGTTCCTCCTTGCGTTGTATGTTGTCCATTAACAAACGAATAATACTCCTCACCATATTGATTAGCATGGGTCAAAACCATTTCGATATCATCTCCACGAAGATGAATAATCGGATATAGGGATTCAGAGGTCATGTTCTCATTAAGTAAATCTTCTAGTCCATTGCGAGAAAAAAACTTCGCTCCATTATAAAGAATGGTTAATCCCGTGTTGAGGAAAACATAGTTTTTCAACAAAGGCTCAATATATTCATCTTTAAACTGATAGTTTACAAAGATGGTCTCATCGGGAGTAAATACGATTTCTGTTCCATTAGAAAAGGTGGTTGGTTCTTGTGGCATATCCTCTACCACTGTTCCACGCACATATTTAACACACTTAACCGATTGGTTACGAAAACTAGAGATGGCAAATGAAGAGGAGAGTGCATTGACTGCTTTAATACCCACTCCATTAAGTCCCACCGATTTCTTAAACGACTTGGAATCATACTTAGCACCAGTATTCATCTTAGAGGAGACATCCATTACCTTACCCAATGGGATACCACGACCAAAATCGCGGACACTAACCTTACCATCTGTAATAGACACTTCTATCGTTTTACCAAATCCCATCATGAACTCATCAATAGAATTATCCATGACCTCCTTTAGTAAGACATAAATACCATCATCAGCATGTGTTCCATCGCCTAATTTGCCAATGTACATACCAGGACGACGACGAATATGCTCTTTCCAATCAAGTGTACGGATATTCTCCTCCGTATAGGATATAATTTGAGGGTTTTGCTCTTCCATAATAAAAAATCAGTATGCTCGCAAAGATAAACTTTTTTCGATAAAAGGACTCTTTAAAACAAAAAAAAAGCCATTTCCCATAGGGAAACGACTTTTTAAAAGGTTTACTTTAATCTTATTTTCTAAGACCAAGTTCTTTAATAATTGCACGATAACGTAAGATATCGCGATCTTTAAGATAGTTAAGCAATCTACGACGCTTTCCTACCAACATTACTAAAGCTCTTTCTGTGCTATAATCTTTTCTGTTAAGCTTTAAATGCTCAGTCAGGTGAGAAATACGGTATGAAAACAATGCAATCTGTGCTTCTGATGAGCCAGTATCAGTGTTAGACTTTCCGTATTTTTCAAAGATTTCTTGTTTTTTTGCAACGTCTAAATACATAATGCTTTTGACTTTAATTAAATATTAAAAACTTCTTTGAGTGCGCAAAGGTAATTATTTTATAATACGCCACAAAGATATGGACAATAAATTACATAAAAAGAGAGGCATTTAATTGTCACAGTGGAAATTAATCCAAAAAGCAGGGCATTTCTCTCCAAAAAGAAAGAAAAATAACAGGAAATAGCTTTCTACTATTTAGCGATAAAAAACCCGCCTCACCACACCCAAAAAGTCTATCGATTAGGTTCTTAACAAGATATAGATGCAAAAGAGAAAAAAATACGACCTATTATGCTCTAAGTTAGGTTGTTTATCCACTAAAAAAACGAATTATTTAGATGTATCAATATTTTTATCGTACCTTTGCGCACAAATAATAGGTATAGTATGCAAAATATCAGAAACATTGCGATTATTGCCCATGTAGATCATGGCAAAACAACGCTTGTAGACAAGATGATGCTTGCCGGACATTTGTTCCGGAATGATCAAGCAGATGGTGACTTAATTTTAGATAGCAACGATCTTGAAAAAGAACGTGGAATTACGATTCTTTCTAAGAATGTATCCATTGATTATAAAGGTACAAAAATCAATATAATTGATACTCCAGGGCATGCCGACTTTGGAGGAGAAGTAGAACGTGTGTTAAACATGGCCGATGGATGTATCTTATTAGTAGATGCTTTCGAGGGCCCAATGCCACAGACACGCTTCGTGCTTCAAAAAGCTTTGGCCATAGGATTGAAACCTATCGTAGTAGTAAACAAGGTAGACAAATTGAATTGTCGCCCTGACGAAGTATACGAAATGGCTTTTGACTTAATGTTTAGCTTAGATGCAACAGAAGATCAATTAAACTTCCCAGTGCTATACGGTTCTGCTAAAAACAACTGGATGAGTACCGATTGGAAAAAACCAACCGATAATATCATTCCTTTATTAGATTCAATCGTTGAAAACATTCCAGCTCCGGTGCAACAAGATGGTACACCTCAGCTGTTAATTACCTCATTAGACTATTCCTCTTATACGGGACGAATCGCTATAGGACGTGTTCACCGTGGTACACTTACAGAGGGTATGAACGTAACACTCTCTAGAAGAGATGGTTCTTTAACCAAGATAAAAATTAAAGAGTTACATGTATTTGAAGGATTAGGCAGAAAGAAAGTTGCTTCTGTTGGCTCGGGAGATATATGTGCGGTAATCGGTATCGAAGGTTTTGAAATTGGAGATACCATCTGCGATTTCGAAAATCCAGAACCATTAACCCCTATCGCTATTGACGAACCAACCATGAGCATGGTGTTCTCTATTAACGACTCACCATTCTTTGGTAAAGAGGGTAAATATGTTACCTCTCGTCATATTAATGACCGTTTAGAGAAAGAACTAGATAAGAATCTTGCACTTCGTGTAGAAAAAAGTGCAGAAACAGATAAATGGACTGTATTTGGACGTGGTGTTCTCCATATCTCTGTCTTAATTGAGACCATGAGACGTGAAGGCTACGAACTACAAGTAGGTCAACCACAAGTTATCTACAAAGAGATAGATGGCAAGAAAAACGAACCTATTGAAGAACTAACCATTAGTGTTCCAGAAACATATTCCAGCAAGATGATTGACATGGTCACTCGTCGTAAAGGTGAGATGGTTTCTATGGAAGCACAAGGCGAACGTATCAACATCGAATTCAACATTCCATCACGTGGTATCATTGGCTTACGTACAAAGGTGCTAACTGCATCTGCTGGAGAAGCTATTATGGCACATCGCTTTAAAGGATATGAACCATACAAAGGAGATATTGAACGCCGTATCAACGGATCTATCATTGCAATGGAAGCAGGTACCGTTTTTGCCTATGCTATTGACAAATTGCAAGATAGAGGAAAATTCTTTATCTTCCCACAAGAAGAGGTATATGTAGGACAAGTTGTTGGTGAACATGCACACGATAAAGATTTAGTGGTAAATGTTACCAAGAGCAAAAAACTAACCAATACACGTACTTCTGGTACAGATGATAAAGCACGTATCATTCCTCCTGTTGTTTTCTCGTTAGAGGAAGCATTAGAATATATAAAAGAGGATGAATATGTTGAAATCACACCAAAGAGCATGCGTATGCGTAAAATCATCCTAGATGAGAACGCACGTAAAAGAGCAAGCAAGAACTAAATTTTAGTCTAAAATATAAAAAGAGAGTACCCGTAAAGGTGCTCTCTTTTTTTTGTATAAACCACTACTCTTTCCAAAAGCGATGCGTAATATCTACTAGTTCCAATCGACTGGTTAGTCGATAGAAACGCTGATTCGTTGACCGACTAGTTAGAGGGCCTAACGATTCCTCATATCCCCCCAATTTTATATACTGAAAAGAGGAGAGGTCAAAGGATGACGGTAGAAACGTTCGTCCTGAATACCAAGCCACTTTGAGGGTACTATTTACAGCATGAACTAGTTGTGCCAATTGTTGAAGGGCTAATAGATCGCTGTCGCCACCCAAAAAGCAGACACAAGTAACAGCATCACCATAACGAAGCAACAATCCCTCTAAAACGGCAGGTAACAAAGGAGTACCAATATCCGAGCGCAGCTGCGGACTATGACAACCTCTGCACCGAAACGGGCAGTTAGATAGGGTTATGCCCAATGTAATCTCATCGGGCACCTCACTGCCCACTATATCGTAATCTACATATTTAAGCATGCCATTCCTTTTTAACCCTATCGTAAAAACGCTGAGCAGCCTCTATTTTTCGAGGAGAGGAAAAATTACTAACTCGTTTCATGTAACCTATAATACGTGTCAAGTAATCCACGTCTGCACTACCACACACCGGACATTTCTTTAAGTAACGCTTATCAATATGTCCACATTTATTACATAATGTATTCGGGATATTATAGGTAAAATAATTACACCCCTCATGAGCTGCTACCCGCAATAGTTGTCGATATTGTATTGGAGAAAGATGCTCCTCCAAATTAAGATGAAGTGCCGACCCTCCAGTGAGATGTTCAATATATTTTCTACCATGTAAACGAAAACGATCAATGATATTTAGTGTATCATCTTCTACTAAATAGAAATAACTATTGTAACAGTCACGAGGCACCACATAACCATCTTCTTTGTCCCATTTTGCATGTTTAACCCCAACATTCTCGGCAGGAATCATTTCACAATTAAACATTATATCTTTAGAACGATACAATCCATTATACCGCTCAATTAATCCCAACACCTCCTGCACAAAATGTGCATAAGCAGGATTATCATTAATAGGAATACCCAAAAACTCTGCAGCTTCTACCAATCCATTCACACCAATGGTTAGATATTGACGGCCAATATGTATATAACCTGCATCAAACAGCGGTAACATTCCTTTATGGTGCAACATTAATAAATTCTCATTGTACGCTAATTGTGCTTTATGCACCAAATCGACCACCTCCTCTAGATATTCCAGATAAGATAACGACTCGCGCACTGCATATTGTACGCATCGATTTAGATTAATGGTAAGCACACTCTTAGAGCCTGTAGATACACCACCTGCACCCAACGTATAGCTAAACCCATTATCTTGAATCTTATTGCGTAACCTACAACAACTCGATAATGAATCCGCATTGTCACTCATATAGGTAAAAAACGAATGTCCCTCAGCATACATCTCTGCAGTAAAATCACCATACTCTTTATCTTTTACATCGCCATCTAACGTGAGTAAAGCCATTGTCTCTACGGGGAAGGTGAGAATCGTCTTTGTACGTTCTTGATTAAACCATTTCATAAATCGCTTCTGTAACCAACTAAGCGAAGCCCAGTCTGGGCGCGAATTATCAGGAAACACAAATTCGCCAAAAAGACGCTCAAAATAGTAGGCATCATAATAGGCAATATTCCAAAAAACAGCTTGAAAATTACGTGCACCAGTAGGTTGATTAATCGAATATACAACCTGCTCAAACACATCGGTTATCACCTTGTCTAGGGTACGCCTTTTGAGTGATAAATCCACCACATCATCTACTCGTAAATAATAATCGGCACCATATTCTAAGCCAACAAAATAGTTCATATACATAAGAAACTCGGGTGTAGCACAGGCACCGCTTAGCATACTAGATACCATAAACACCATATTTACAAATCCACCAGCAAAAGACTTTAGATTAGTGGGTGCCTTAGAGTTTCCTCCAATAGAGATTGTTCCATGAAGTAACCAAGGATACATCGTGATACTAGCACAATAATTGGCTAAACTCGTCTCATCGTTTTTATAAATAAAATGATGATTTAGTAAATCCATATATTTCTCAGAGAGTGCCTTTCCATACATCTCCTTCATTCTATCCATTAACAAACAACGATTCAAGCGAATAAAGTTTTGTTTGGGCAGCTCCGCTGTAAGCGTGGCGATATTCTTTTGTTCAATATTTGCATTCGCATCAAACTTACTACCAGAAGCCGCATTTTCTGCATTACAATAGTGCATAAGAAAAGCCAGTTTGTCGCGAGACTCCCTATCCTCTTTATGCAATTGACGGTAAAGCATATAAGCCTTCGCCACCTTAAACGCTTTACTATTCATTAGGGCTATTTCCACTAGGTTCTGAATCTCTTCCACCCCCATACCTTCGGTGAGTATTAATTGATTCGTTATTTTTTCTAGTTGATTAGGGCTAACAGAATAGCCTACAGACGCATATGCCTTTTCTATGGCACACTTAATTTTTTGTAAAGAAAACGGAGCTCGTTTTCCATTACGTTTTACAATTTGTACGGGTTGATTGTTCATCTTTAAACCTTTTATTCATTTAACACCGTAGCTAATTTCAGTGAGAAAAACGAAAGATTTTCATAGACAAAACAGAATAGAGCGTGCCAAGAATCCTTTTCGTTAGCCTTTTTACCCGAAAGCTACAAAAATACAGACACAAGGGCAGGTCTTCTGACTCATTCCAATTTTGACGCCTTCCCAACCTAATTCAGTCAGTGGCAAAGATTGTCAAAACCAATTTATCTATTACAGATAAGAATTTACAGCAGCGGGAACTGTTGCCGATTTACACGGCATTCCCTTTTAATTCCATACTAGAGAAGGGCTCTAATCTGGAAACCATTGATAGAACAAAGATATTCATAAATTTAAGAACTAACGACTCGAAACAGAGAATTATAGTAAAAAAAAGAGTCGCCATATATACATATGGCGACTCTCTATTAAAAATCTATTTCTAACTACAAATGTAGTATGAATTTACAATTTAGGACCAGCAGCAACTAATGCTTTACCATGATCGTTACCCTCGAATTTTGAGAAATTCTTGATGAAACGAGCAGAAAGATCTTTTGCTTTTTCATTCCAGATACTTGCTTCTGCATAAGTATCACGTGGGTCTAAGATAGCTGGATTAACACCAGGCAACTCAGTAGGAACCACAAAATCAAACATTGGGATTACTTTAGTTGGAGCCTTGTCGATATCATCATTTAAGATAGCATCGATAATACCACGTGTATCCTTGATAGAAATACGTTTACCAGAACCATTCCAACCTGTGTTTACTAAGTATGCTGTTGCACCAGAAGCTTTCATTTTCTTCACTAATTCCTCACCATATTTAGTTGGGTGTAGTGACAAGAAAGCTGCACCGAAACATGCAGAGAATGTAGGAGTTGGCTCAGTGATACCACGTTCTGTACCAGCTAATTTTGCTGTAAATCCAGAAAGGAAGTAATATTGAGTTTGCTCTTCGTTCAAGATAGAAACAGGAGGTAAAACACCAAATGCATCAGCAGAAAGGAAAATTACTTTCTTAGCAGCAGGCGCTTTCGATCCTTTTTGGATATTTTCAATATGATAGATAGGATAAGAAACACGAGTGTTCTCTGTTACACTATTGTCTGTAAAGTCAATTTTGCCATCCGCAGCAACAGTAACATTTTCTAATAAAGCATCACGTTTGATAGCTCTAAAGATATCTGGTTCGCTTTCTTTATCAAGGTTAATAACCTTAGCATAACAACCACCTTCAAAGTTGAAGATACCTTCATCGTCCCATCCGTGCTCATCATCACCGATTAATTGACGTTTTGGGTCTGTAGAAAGAGTTGTTTTACCTGTACCAGACAAACCAAAGAAGATAGCTGTTTCACCATCTTTATTTGTATTAGCAGAACAGTGCATTGCAGCCATTCCTCTAAGTGGTAAGTAGTAGTTCATGATAGAGAAAATACCTTTCTTCATCTCACCACCATACCAAGTATTCAAAATAACTTGTTCTCTGCTATCTAAGTTAAATACAGTAGCAGTCTCAGAATTTAAGCCTAATTCTTTAAAGTTGTCAACTTTAGCTTTAGAAGCATTGTAAACAACGAAATCAGGTTCAAAAGTACTCAATTCTTCTTCTGTAGGACGGATAAACATATTTTTGATGAAATGTGCTTGCCATGCTACCTCAACGATGAAACGTACTTTCAAACGAGAGTTTTCGTTAGCACCACAATAAGCATCCATTACAAATAATTTCTTATCTGAAAGTTGCGTTACAGCCTTTTTCTTCAAATCTTTCCATGCATCTTCTGAAACAGGTTTGTTATCATTCTTGTACTCATCAGAAGTCCACCATACAGAGTCCTTACTAGCATCGTTTAATACAAAGAATTTATCTTTAGGTGAACGACCAGTATAAATACCTGTCATTACGTTAACAGCACCAAGCTCTGTTTCTTGACCTTTTTCAAAGCCTTGAAGACTTGCTTTTGTTTCCTCTTCGAATAACACTTCGTAAGAAGGATTACGCAATACTGTTGCACCTATAATTCCGTACTTACTTAAATCTAAATTTGCCATTTCGTTCTAATTTTAAATTTATTACTCATAAAAATTAATACCTATTGAAACAGGCTTAAAACAAGCCTTGTAAATCGATTACAAATATAGCGTTTTATTTGACGACACAACTACATATTAAAGAAATATTTCTTTAATTGGGTTTGTTTTATAATTGAGGTATTAAAATGCCACATATAGTTGACAAATTCAAAATTATTTTTGTTCCTTTGTGCAGATATATAGTATACCACTCAAATTTATAGTGTATTATGAAAATTGTTAATTTAAGCGAAAATAACTCTGTACTCAATCAATTTATTGCAGAAATAAGAGATGTACATGTTCAAAAAGACCGATTAAGGTTCCGTAGAAACATCGAACGCATCGGAGAAGTGATGGCTTATGAGATCAGTAAAACGCTCAATTATTCCATAAAAGAAGTGCAGACCCCTCTTGGTATTGCACCAGTAAGCACCCCAGACGAGAGAATAGTTCTTGCAACTATTTTAAGGGCTGGTTTACCCTTTCATCAAGGTTTTCTCAGCTATTTTGACAAAGCAGAGAATGGATTTGTATCGGCCTACCGCAAATATAAAGACACACTTAAGGTAGATATTCATATTGAATACATCGCCTCGCCTGTTATCACGAACAAAACACTTTTGTTAGTTGATCCAATGTTAGCTACGGGAGGATCAATGGAGTTAAGCTACCGAGCAATGTTAACAATGGGAGAACCAGAAACCATACATGTGGTAGCAGCTATTGCTAGTCAGGCAGCTGTCGATTATATAGCACAACATTTCCCCGAAGAAAAAACAACCATTTGGTGTGCAGCCATTGACCCAGAGTTGAATGACCATTCTTATATTGTTCCTGGTTTAGGAGATGCTGGCGATTTAGCCTTTGGCGAAAAAGACTATTGATTGATCGATCAACAGTCTTTTTTTTAGTAAAAATTTAGACGCACCCTTAGGTGCTAACTTTAGATAAGTCTTTAAAATAATAGGGTTTATCTTCAGACTGTTTTTTAGCTAAAAAAAACCTCAATAAAAAAGGAAGGGTGTATTGTCATTGCAATACACCCTTCCTTTTTTTAAGTTATACTAAAAGTACTATGCCTTTTCAGGACGTGGCAATAAAACTTTTCTAGAAAGTTTAAATTTACCCGTACGTTTATCGATGTCAATTAATTTTACTTCAATTTGGTCCCCTTCATGGATACCTGCATCTTCTACACTATCCAAACGTTTCCAATCGATTTCTGAGATATGAAGTAAGCCATCTTTACCAGGTAAGAACTCTACAAATGCACCATAAGGCATGATAGAGCGAACTTTTCCGGTATAAACCTCACCAACATCTGGAACAGATACAATACCCTTGATTAATGTCATTGCATGATCAATAGTTGCTTTGTTTGTTCCTGAAATTTCTACACGACCACCGTCATTAACCTCTTCAATCGTAATATTAGCACCAGTCTCTTCTTGCATTCCTTGAATGATTTTTCCACCAGGGCCTATCACTGCACCAATAAATTCCTTAGGAATCATCAATACTTCAATACGAGGAGTATGATCTTTAAAGTCTTCACGAGGCGTTTCCAACGTTTCTGTAATCTTACCTAAGATATGCATACGACCCTCTTTAGCTTGATTTAAGGCTTGTTCTAGAATATCAAAAGATAATCCGTCAACCTTTATATCCATTTGAGTAGCAGTAATACCATTCTCTGTACCAGTTACCTTAAAGTCCATATCACCTAAGTGATCTTCGTCGCCTAAGATATCCGATAATACAGCAAATTTATCTTCACCAGGATTTTTAATTAAACCCATAGCGATACCAGAAACAGGATGTTTAATCTGTACACCTGCATCCATTAATGCTAATGTACCAGCACAAACAGTAGCCATTGATGATGAACCGTTTGACTCTAGGATATCAGAAACAACACGGATACAATATGGATAGTTATCAGGAATCATACCTTTTAAAGCACGCATAGCCAAGTGACCATGTCCAACTTCACGACGACCAGTACCACGTTGAGCACGAGCCTCACCAGTAGAGAATGGAGGGAAATTGTAATGTAACAAGAAACGTTCTCTTCCTTGGTTCAATACATCATCCACAATCTTCTCATCCATTTTTGTACCTAAAGTTACAGCAGTTAAAGATTGTGTCTCACCACGTGTAAAGATTGCCGATCCGTGAGGTCCAGGCAAATAACCTGCTTCACACCAAATAGGACGAATCTCCGTAGTTTTACGACCATCTAAACGAGTACCTTCGTCTAATACACAACGACGCATCGCCTCTTTTTCTACATCATGATAATACTTATCTATCAATGTTTCTTTTTCAGCCAACTCTTCTTCAGAGAAGGTAGCCTTAAATTCTGCTACAATTTCTTCAAAACCATCTTGACGTGCATGTTTATCTCTATTTCCCGATTTAGCAATAGCATATGCTTTGTCATAACACGCTTTGTGAACTGCTGCACGTAAATCATCATCGTTTACTTCGTGACAATAGGTACGTTTAACTGTTTTACCAACAGCTTCAGCCAATTCCATTTGTGCTTTACAATGAATCTTAATCGCTTTATGCGCAACACGCATAGCTTCTAATAAGTCCATCTCTGATACTTCCTTCATCTCACCCTCTACCATCATGATATTATCATATGTAGCAGCAACCATGATGTCCATATCCGCTTTTTCTAATTGATCAAACGTTGGATTAATAACAAACTCACCATCAATACGAGCTACACGAACCTCAGAAATAGGTCCATTAAAAGGTATATCAGAAACAGATAAAGCAGCAGAAGCAGCTAGGCCAGCTAACGCATCAGGAATATCTACACCGTCTGCAGAATAAAGAGTTATATTCACAAAAACATCTGCGTGATAATCTTCTGGAAATAGAGGACGCAATGCGCGGTCCACTATACGACAGGTTAAGATCTCATAATCGGAAGGACGTCCTTCACGTTTCAAAAAACCACCAGGGTAGCGACCTATCGACGCGTATTTTTCTCTATACTCTACCTGAAGAGGCATAAAATCGGTATCGGGCTTTGCATCTTTAGCAGCACAAACAGTAGCTAGCAACATGGTATTTCCCATGCGAAGCATCACCGATCCATCGGCCTGTTTGGCTAATTTGCCCGTTTCGAGAGTAATGGTTCTTCCATCTTCTAACTCGATTGTTTTAACAATTGCGTTAACCATAATAATTGTTTTACTATTTTTTTCTTTCAAAATTCGTACAAAGGTATATAAAAAAAACTAAAGAGGTGGAAATGAGCAAAGAAACTTTTTTACAACAACTATTTTAGGGGCTAGAAACAAGAACTAATCTGAATTTCTTTGCACAAAGATTAAATCTTTTATCTTTGCATGAAGAAATAGAATAAAACGGAATTAAAAATAGTACTATACATTATGAAAAAAACACAGATTTACTTTCTTTTACTTCTTATCGGTAGTCTTACAGCCTGCCATGTAGAACAGAAAAACCATATTAACGGAGTGGTCTCTGGAGCAACAGAAGAAACACTTTACCTCGAAGCAGCTGCAATAGATGGCATCCACCTAATCGATTCCTGTACCATCCAAGGAGCAGGCGATTTTAAATTTGCCGTAAAGCAGACAGAAGCTCCCTCTTTTTATCGTCTACGCATGAACAATAAGATAATTAATCTAGCGATTGATTCCACCGAGACAGTAACGGTTCAAGCCGCCTATCCCACATTCAGCACCACCTACACCGTTACATCTGGAAACAACCAAAAGATTAAAGAACTAACGTTACTACAAATTGACCTACAAAAGAAGCTGAACAAGCTAGAAAAAGAAGCTACAGAGATGCATCTTGGCGCCTATATGCTGAATGAAAATGCCACAAAACTGATAGAGGAGTACAAAAAGACTGTTCGAATGAACTACATCTACAAGGCCCCTAATGAAACCTACGCCTACTTTGCCCTTTTCCAGTCTATCAATGGTATGCGCCTTTTTAACCCAATGGACAACAGAGAAGATGCTCGATGCTTTGCAGCCGTAGCTACTAGCTTTTGTGCTAAACATCCCGCCTCTAAACGTGCAATAGGGCTAAAGAACATAACCCTAAAGGGTATACGAACAAACCACGTACAAAAGGATGAGTATGTCGATTTACCTAAAATGCAAGAGGTTGGAATTATCGACATTTCACTAGCAGACAGAAACGGCACGCAACATAAGCTAAGTGATTTGAAAGGAAAAGTTGTTTTACTCGATTTTATCGACTACAGCAAAGAAGCAGCTACCGACCATAATTTCTTTTTACGCGACCTATATAAGAAATATGCCGCAAAAGGATTAGAGATCTACCAAGTATCGATTGACAACAACATCCATTTTTGGAAAACCATCAGTGCTCAACTTCCATGGATCTGTGTGAATGAACCCGAAGGTGTTTATTCCAGCATCTTAAAAACATACAACATACAATCTATCCCATCTCTTCATATCATTAATAGAGCAAACGAATATGTTGTACGCGTGAGCGATTTGAAAAGTGTAGATAAAACCCTAAAGAAATTGCTGTAAGTCACTGTAATAAAAGTTAAAGAGAGATCGCCCTATGTTAGAAAGCATTGCAATAAGTTTGATTTACAAACTTATATTGTTTATCTTTGCATAAGAAGCAAACAAAGGGTTCCGGCAAGTAGTAGTCGGAATTCTTTTTTGTATATCTCCAACTTTTACATCAGAGCGTAAAACAGAGAGAAATTTAAATATATTAAACAAATTTTATTAAGGAGGATCTATTATGGCATACATGTCAGAAGAAGGCTACAACAATCTGCTTAAGCAAATAAAAGAGTTGGAAACAGTACAACGTCCAGCTATTTCAGAACAGATTTCAGAGGCTCGTGATAAAGGCGATCTCTCTGAGAATGCAGAATATGATGCAGCTAAAGAGGCACAAGGTTTATTAGAAATGAAAATTAATAATCTAAAGTTGATTCTTGCAGATGCAAAGATTATCGATAAATCGAAGCTCGATGTCTCTAATGTACAAATCTTAAACAAGGTGGAGCTAAGGAACATTAAAACAAATATGAAGATGACCTATACGCTCGTTTCTGAAAATGAAGCAGACCTAAAAGCAGGCAAGTTATCTGTTCACACTCCTATTGCACAGGGTTTACTGGGTAAAAAGGTGGGCGACATCGTAGATATCCAGGTTCCACAAGGAAAAATTAGTCTAGAAATTATTTCTATTTCTATTTAAAAAAACAGATAAAATGGCAACTATATTTAGTAAAATAATAGCAGGAGAAATCCCATCTTATAAGATAGCAGAAAACGATTTGTTTTACGCTTTTTTAGATATCAATCCATTGGTTAAAGGACACACATTAGTGGTGCCTAAACAAGAGGTCGACTATATCTTTAATCTAGAAGATACAGCCATTGCAGGTATAAACATTTTTGCAAAGAAAGTGGCAAAAGCGATAGAAGCAGCCATTCCTTGCAAACGAATTGGAGTAACGGTTATTGGATTAGAAGTGCCACACGCACATATTCATCTAATACCTATCAATAAAGAGTCCGATTTATATTTCTCCAACCCAAAACAAACTTTTCCACCAGAAGAGATGGAAAAGATAGCACAATCTATTCGTGCTGCGTACGAGAAACTATAAACGGTATTCTATACCAATAAACAAACAGGGGAGCCTTTAAAAGGCTCCCCTGTTTGTTTATTACCACATGTATAAAAGGGTAAAAACCACTATTTTATTTCTAATGCGTAACGCTACTAATAAGGAATAGAGGCTAACATCGTAGCCATCTTCTCTAATCCCTCTGCTAAAGGTTTTTTAATCATCCCCTTCATAAAAGGATTCAGACTTATTTTTATCGTTAGCTTCATCTTACATACAGATGCAGTAACCGGCAACAATTGAATCCAAAGATTAAACGCTTGGGGCGACTGAATGGTCTCCAGTTTAATACAAGTGGGAGACTCTCTTTCCACAATCTTCATAGATATAACACCAACTGGAGACACCTCAAAGCTCAATGTATCGGCATCAAACGTCAAGTTTTTTATCTTGTCGTTAGGCAGCTTATCTTGTATAGCAGCTAGGTTATTTAAATCGGATAACTTAGCATAAACAAGCGTTTGATTGTAAGGTATCTCTTTTATATTACTTTCAAATTTTTCCATTTTCAGTTTTTATAGGAGTGACAACAACCTGCAATTAAACAAAAGCTGTTAATCGTATCGTTAGTTAAAGAAGAAAAGGATTACTTATTCCTCAACATCCCAATGAATAGGATCTTGTCTCCATCTATCTAAAATTTCCACATCATCTTCCTCTATATAGCCTGTTTGCAAAGCTACTTCGAGAACCGACTCGTAATTAGTCAAAGAGGTTAGTTCAACATTGGCTTTCTTAAAAGCGCTCACAGACTGTTCAAAGCCGTAGGTAAAAGCAGCAATCATACCGATCACTTCACTTCCATCACGACGAATAGCCTCCACAGCTTTCAAACTACTTCCACCAGTAGAAACTAAATCTTCAATCACTACTACTTTCATGCGTGGTCGAAGTTCTCCCTCTATTAGATTTTCCAATCCATGATCCTTTGGCGTAGAGCGCACATAAACAAAGGGTAGATGCAAAGCATCCGCAACAAGAGCTCCTTGTGGAATAGCACCTGTAGCAACGCCAGCTATAGCATCTACTTGGCCATATTTTTCCATAATGATTCGTGCAATCTCTGTTTTGACAAAGTTTCTCAGATTTGGATACGATAATGTTTTACGATTATCACAATAAAAAGGGGACTTCCACCCAGATGCCCACATAAATGGATTATCTGGCTGAATCTTAATAGCTTTAATCTTAAGTAATCTTTCTGCAAAAAGTTTTTCAATAATTTTCATAAAGCAAAGTATCTATTATTCAGCAGACAAAAGTACAGAAATACATTGAATAATATGTATATAACAACGTAATTTTTTATATTTTTGGGAACTGAAAACCGATTTAAAACGAATAAACTGACATTTTGTAATAAAAAACAAAGCCACAAATAGGGAACCTTATAACGGCTATTGAACGGTTGCCAAAGTCAACACACTAATTTGAATATGGGGTATAGCCTGAAGCACCAGAGCGCAAGAGGAGATAGTTGCACCAGTGGTCAGCACATCATCTATCAAAAGAAGATGTTTACCAGCCATCAAAGATGGAGGAGCAGATAATTGAAAAACATGGGCTACATTTTCCCAACGTTCCATCGCGTTTTTATGGGTTTGCGTTTCGTTGGCCACTGCACGTTTCACTAACGACGTACAGATAGGAATTTTTGTTACCTCAGAAAGCCCCTGCGCAATACATTCCGATTGATTATACCCTCGTTGTTTCATCCGCTTAGGGTGTAGTGGAATAGGAATCAGATAGTCAATACCAACAAAAAAACCTTTCCGCACTAACTCTTCAGCCATCATCTTTCCCATTGTCACACCTAGACGTGTTGCACCATGGTATTTTATTTGAAAGAAAATCTTATCAAAATCGCTCCCTTTTTCATAACGAAAAAAAGAGAGTGCACGCTCAACATCAACCCGTCCCCAAAAGCGTTTAGCCACCTCATTGGCACTAAAATCAATATAATTTATCCGCGGTAATTGGCACAAACAATATAAACAGATACCCTCTTCAGAGAGCGCTAAAGAGCGACCACATACCGCACAGCAGTGTGGGAAGAAAAGTTCCCAGAGTGCAGAGGTCCAACGTTTTAATCTACATATCCTCCTCATCGGGTAAATGGTTTAACAAAGCAATCACTTTGTCCATTTCAAAACCTCGCCCAACCGCAAATCGGATAAGTTTGCCCTTTCGTTCATACAAAGAGCGAGCCTTAATAGCCCTGCTTTTCGAGGCCAATAATTCCGAAAGAATAGTTGTATAAATCTCCTCATCAATGGCCAATAAATAGGGTTCAAAAAAAGAGGTCTTTATCTGTTTCAAACGTAGAGCATGCGCCATTTTAAGACGCCCCCATTTGTTATAATGCAACTTATCGTGTATAAAGCTACTGCAATATCGCGACTCATCGAGATAATTTTCGCGCTTTAGATAGGCAATCACCTCCTCCATCACCTCGGCCGAAGCCCCCCAACGTTCCAATTTCTGTTGTACCTCGTACACACAATGTTCTGCCATAGAACAGTAAGCAGCAGCTTTATAAAGTGCTTTTTCTTTTGATAATTCCATCATCGGCAAGCTTTTATAAATCGATCATTTCCATACATATCTTTGTGTAAAGTTATCTCCTTAAAAGACAACGATTCCAATAATGCTATCATCTCCTGCCCATAAGCTCTATTTATTTCAAAATAGAGCGATCCGTTTGGACGGAGCAGCAACAAAGCCTTTGTTGCAATTGTTCTGTAAAACAAAAGAGGGTCATCGTGATGTACAAACAGAGCAAGCGAAGGCTCATATTCGAGCACATTAGGTTGCATATCTTGCTTCTCTACAGCGGTGATATAGGGCGGATTGCTCACCACACAATCAAACCTACCCGCAGGCGTCTGTTGGAGAATGTCCATTTGTACAAAATCGATATCCACCTGCCTACTTTTAGCATTATACTTTGCCACCTCTAAAGCATCTAACGAAACATCTAATGCAGTCACCTTAGCCAAAGGCAATTGGCTAGCCAAAGAAACGGCAATACAGCCACTCCCTGTGCCTATATCTAAAATAGAGACCCGTTGTTCCAACTGTTCCCGAACAATCATATGTACCAGTTCAGCGGTCTCTGGACGAGGGATAAGCACAGCTGGTGTCACCTTAAACGGTATCCCCATAAAATAGGCTTCGCCCAAAATATACTGAATAGGTTCAAATTTTTCCAATCGAGCAATAATATCCTTTAGTTCATCTAGTTGATTCGGAGATAATTTAATATCTTTGCCCATATAATGATCCATCCAATTAATATGAAAGTAATCAGAAAGCACCATTTTAACTAATGCTTTTGCTTCTGATACGGGATAATGAGCGGTAAGTTGGTGCTGTAATGTTCGAAAAAGTGGTTGCATATTTTGTTCTTTGCAACAAAGATAAACAATTTTGATAAATGAAAAATGAAGACGAAAAATATATTGCTCGTTGCATACAGTTAGCTAAAAATGGTCAACAAGGAGCTGCACCAAATCCGATGGTAGGTGCTGTGATTGTCTATGCGGGTCAAATAATAGGAGAAGGATTTCATATCCGATGTGGAGAAGCGCATGCCGAGGTAAACGCCATCCAATCGGTAAAAGACAAGACACTATTGCCTCTGTCTACCATTTATGTCAGTCTTGAGCCCTGTTCACACTATGGAAAGACGCCACCCTGCGCCGATTTAATCATTAAGCATCGTATAAAACGTGTGGTAGTGGGTTGTGTAGACCCCTTTCCAAAAGTTGCAGGAAGAGGTATTCAAAAACTAAGAGCTGCCGGTATTGACGTCACAGTGGGTGTTCTTGAGGAGCAATGTATTGCACTTAATCAACAATTTATCACCTCCAATCTTAAGAAAAGGCCCTATATTATTCTTAAATGGGCCGAGTCGGCCGACCATTTTATAGACAAAAAGAGAACAGGGGGTACACCCGTCATTTTCTCCACTAATCTATCGCATATTATCACCCATAAAAGGAGAGCAGAATCGATGGCTATTCTTGTGGGTGGAAACACCGCTTTACTCGATAACCCCTCTCTTTCCACACGTCATTGGGGCGGTAAAAATCCAATTCGTGTGGTCATTGACCGGTCGCGCAAATTGCCACTAACCCTACAACTTTTTGATGGCACCATCCCTACCCTCTGTTTTACCGAGAAGGAGGAAAAAGTCGCCCTAAAAAACGTTACGTTCGTGCAACTAAACCAAACAGAATCGGTATTATCACAGTTACTACATTATTTAAATACGCATAAAATTCAAACACTACTAGTAGAGGGAGGTGCACTACTGCTCCAACTCTTTATCCAAGCCAAATTATGGGACGAAGCACATGTGGAATCCTCACCACTAATACTGGAAGATGGTGTAAAAGCACCTCAAATAAATTCTTTTAAAAGAAGAAGTATAGAACAACGAAAGGAAACAATCTACTTGCACTACTATAGGAGTGACTGCCAATCCATTAGAAATTTGTCCAGTTTATAGCCGAAAAACTAACTATTATCTATAATTAATCTAAATATATAGCTTCAAATACACTTTATAGCGAAAATGTTTATATTTTTGCGTGTCACTATTAATACACTATAACCCATGAAACTGAAATCTTTAGCCTATCTAACTATACTAAGCGCAACACTGTTTTTTACTTCTTGCATGGAGGGGACAACAGACGACGAAGTTGTTAGCAACGTACAAATTGGAATTACAGCTTTTTCTATGAATGATATCATCTCCGATACGGACACAGCTAGTGGAAGTGACTACCTTTTTACCATCGACCAGTTAAACAACAGAATTTATAATATCGACTCCCTACCCTACAACACAAACGTAGAAAAGGTAAGAGTAAACATCAGCATTCTTGGTTATCTAACCTACCAAAAAGAGGACGTAGAAGTTGCTTGGACAAGCACCGATTCTATCGATTTTAGCAGCCCAGTTTATTTTAAAATGTATGGCACAGATGGTATTGCTACTAAAAATTACACAGCAGAAATACGAGTACACCAAGTAAAACCAGACACCTTGATTTGGCACACAGAGAAGAACACTAATTTCCCTAGCTCACCCAATAATTTAGGCCTTAAAGCAGTTAGAGCTGCTGGTAAAACATATGTCTTTATCACGAAAGCTGGACAACTAGAGGTAACCGCTTCAACAGATGGAAAAGAGTGGAGCGCTTCCACCCCCATCAATCTACCCAACAGAGTAGAGGCCGATGCCGTTGTTGCCTTCAACAACACGCTTTATATGGCTGCAGAGGGAGCTGTCTATACCTCCGTAGATGGTATTGATTGGACTCTGCTTACCGATGCATCTGCTCAAGTAGATCTGTTTGTTGGGCAATCTAGTAAACTGCTTATTGGATTAAAAGACCAACATTTTGTTTATGCCACCCTAGAGAATGGTACCCTAACATGGGAACAAAGCAACGATGCAAAACCAGAGAATTTTGCAACAGCACCCTACCAATCCTGCAGCAGAACACTAAACACCAACAGTAAGATAGAAGATATTATCGTTTTGGGGGCAGATAACACCATTTGGTCCTTCTTAACAAGCGATAAAAACTGGGTGAAATATTTCACCACAGAGGGCTATGAGCTTCCTAATCTAGCAAAGATGTCTCTTATCCGATACGACGAGAAATTATACACCTTTGGCTCTCTTGGAACTTTTAACGATGAAGCAACTGGTGCTTTTGCCTCTTTCTATGAGAGTATTGACAATGGCGTATCTTGGAAGGAAAAAACAAAAGAGATGACCTTGTCTACCGATTTCTTTAATGAGAAAGACACGTATACCACTCTTGTGGACGAAGATAAATACATATGGATGATTTTTGCAGAGAGCAACACCATTTGGAAAGGAAAGCTAAATAGATTTTCTTTTCTCCTACAGTAGGAAACATGTCCATCATTTTTGAATAGAACAAATGAGATATAAAGTAACAGTCACCACCACCAAAACAATAAGTGTATTTCTCTTATTGCTAGGGATGATACAGCCTGTTAAATCTCAAGATCTAGAATATAAAATGGAGATTGGTGCCGCACTAGGAGGTAGCTTCTATATGGGCGATGCGAATTACTCCACGCTTTTTAGAAAAACAAATATTGCAGGTGGATTTATCGGAAGATACCATCTCAATCCGCATATGTCTATCAAAGTGAACTTGTTGATGGCTCAGATAGCAGGAGACACACAACTAAGTGATAACAAGTTTCCAGAGGGGCAATCCACCCAATTTAAACGAACTCTCTACGATTTAGGGGCACAGTTTGAATATAATTTCTTTGGGTTTGGCGCAGGGAAAAGCTATAAAGGAAAGAAAAGACTAACCCCCTACTTACTAGGAGGATTAGGCATAACCTATGCACCCCAACCAGCTACCTCTATTTTTACGGTAAATATACCCATGGGTATTGGTTTAAAATATAAGCTAACGGAACGATTAAATCTAGGGTGTGAATTTAGCATGCGCTTCACCCTATCGGACCAACTAGACGTTACACAGAAGGAGGGTTTACTACTGAACGACCCCTATCAGATAAAGGGTTCAGGATTTAAAAATAAAGACACCTATTCTGTTACAACCATATCCATCACTTACGACATTTCACCTAAGTATAGAAGATGCAACAATTAGTTAGAAAATATGCTATATAAAGAACAAATAAACCCACAGAAGATACCTGCACACATCGCCATTATTATGGATGGAAACGGGAGATGGGCCAAAGAAAAGGGAAAGGAACGCAGTTACGGACACCAAGCTGGGGCAGAGACCGTACACACCATTGTGGAAACAGCGGCGCGAGCCAATGTGCAATTTCTTACCCTCTACACTTTTTCTACAGAAAATTGGAAACGACCAGAAAAAGAGGTTACCGGTTTGATGAGCCTTCTTTTAAACTCAATAGAAGAAGACCTCTTTATGAAGAATAATATTCGCTTTCGAACAATAGGAGCAATGCAGCTCTTACCCCAAAACGTACAAGACCGTTTGAACGATTGCATTGAACACACCTCCGTTAATACAGGGATGTGCCTAACCCTAGCACTAAGCTACTCCTCTAGCTGGGAGCTTACCGAGGCAACTAAACAGATTGCGCAACTCGTAAAAGAGGAGAAAATAACAACCAATCAGATAGATGAACAGCTAATAGCTGCACATCTAGCTACCAACTATATGCCAAATCCTGATTTGTTAATACGTACTGGAGGAGAATACCGATTGAGTAACTACCTACTTTGGCAGTGCGCCTATACAGAGCTCTATTTCTGCGATACCTATTGGCCAGATTTTAAAGAGGAGGAATTTTACAAGGCAATCGTAGACTATCAACTACGAGAACGAAGATTTGGAAAAACAAGTGAACAACTATAAAAATTATACAATGAATTACCGTCTAGTATACATGCTACTTAGTATCGTTTGTTGCGTAGGGCTTTCTACCCCCGTGCTCGCACAAGAAACAAAAGACCAAAAGCCAGTTATTCTCTATTCAGGCACACCTCAACAATATGAGATAAGCAAGATAGAAGTTTCAGGAGTAAAGAATTATGAAGATTATGTACTGATTGGTCTTTCAGGCTTATCCGTTGGACAAACCATAACGGTGCCCGGTAGCGAAGTAACAGAAGCTGTAAAACGCTATTGGAAACATGGACTGTTTTCTAATGTTAGCATCTCTGCAACGAAGATAGAGGGTAACAAAATCACACTTCATATAGCGCTAACACAACGTCCTCGTATCTCTGAGATACACTATACGGGTATCAAGAAATCGGAAAAAGAAGATTTGGAGATGAAGCTAGGATTAGTGAAGGGTAACCAAGTAACACCTAACCTTATTGACCGAGCTAAACTGCTTATTAAAAAACATTTTGATAGTAAAGGTTTTAAAAATGCAGAAGTAAACATTGTACAACACGAAGATGTATCCAACGAGAACAATGTGATTGTAACGATTAACATCGATAAAAAAGCAAAAATAAAGGTACACTCTATTGTTATTGAGGGGAATAGCGTCTTAGCGGATAAGAAGTTAAAACGCATCATGAAAAAGACAAATGAGAAAAACAAACTTGCTAATATTTTCCGTACCAAGAAATTTATCAAGAAAAATTTTGAAGCAGATAAACAACTCATCATCGATAAATACAATGAGTTAGGTTATCGTGATGCACGTATCGTTACAGATAGTGTGTCTACCTATGACAGCAAAACGGTAGATGTCTACATGAAAATAAAAGAGGGCGAGAAATATTACATCCGCGATATCAAATGGGTTGGTAATACCCTTTATCCCTCCGAACAACTAGGCTTTATTCTCCGTATGAAAAAAGGAGATGTCTACAACCAAAAAATGCTAACCGAACGTCTTTCTGACGATGAGGATGCTATTGGAAATCTCTATTATAATAGTGGTTACGTGTTCTATCGCTTAGATCCAGTTGAGGTAAACATCGATAATGACTCCATCGACCTAGAGATGAGAATCATGGAGGGACCTCAAGCCAAGATTAGCCATGTTAAGATAACAGGAAACGACCGTTTATATGAAAAAGTAGTTCGTCGTGAATTGCGTACACGCCCAGGAGACCTCTTCAGCAAAAGTGCATTAGAGCGTTCTTATCGTGAGATTGCACAAATGGGACACTTTAATCCAGAAACCATTAAACCAGATGTTAAACCCAACCAAGAAAACGGAACAGTAGACATCAACTATATCCTCGAATCGAAAGCTAACGACCAAGTAGAGCTATCTGCAGGTTGGGGACAAACCGGTATCATTGGAAAATTAAGCTTGAAGTTTACCAACTTCTCTATGGCCAATCTATTCCGCAAGAACAAAAACTTTAGAGGTATCATCCCACAAGGAGATGGACAAACATTAACCTTGAGTGGACAAACCAATGGTAAGTATTACCAATCGTATAGCGTCTCTTTTCAAGACCCATGGTTTGGTGGCAAACGTCCAAACTCCTTTAGTGTATCTGCTTTCTTCTCCCTACAAACAGATGTAAGCAGTCAATACTATAACCAAGCCTATTACGATAACCTATACAACTCTTATAGTGGATATGGTAGCTATAATAATAGCTATTCTAACTATTATAATCCAGACAAATCAGTAAAAATGTATGGTCTATCGGTTGGTTGGGGTAAACGTTTGAGCTGGCCCGATGATTATTTCACCCTATCTACAGAGCTCTCTTTTCAACGTTATATCTTAAAAGATTGGAACTATTTCCCTGTTACCGATGGTAGTTGTAATAACTTTAGCTTGGGTATTACCTTGGGTAGAGTTTCAACCGATAATCAAATCTATCCACGTAGAGGATCAGAATTTGCCGTTTCAGTACAACTGACACCTCCCTACTCACTGTTTGATGGGGTAGACTATTCTAAATACGACTTAACCAATCAAGACGATATCAACCAGATGCACAAATGGGTGGAATATCACAAATGGAAATTCAAATCGAAAACATTTACTGCACTCTCTAGTGGATCTAAATGTCCAGTACTTATGAGTCGTGTAGAATTTGGAATGGTAGGACATTATAATAAACTAAAACGCTCACCTTTTGAAACCTTCGTAGTAGGTGGAGATGGTATGACTGGTTATTCTTCTGGTTATGCTACAGAAACAGTAGCCCTACGTGGTTATGAGAATGGTAGTTTAACCCCTTATGGTGGTGGCGAGGGTTATGCATATAGTCGTTTAGGACTAGAGCTTAGATACCCCTTGATGTTAGAAACCTCTACCAGTATCTATGCTTTAGGTTTTGTTGAAGCCGGTAATGCATGGACAAGCATTAGTAAGATCAACCCATTCGACATGAAACGCTCGGCTGGTTTTGGTGTACGTATCTTCTTACCAATGGTAGGTATGATGGGTATTGACTGGGCCTACGGATTTGACACCGTATGGGGTAACAAGAGTAATGGAGGAAGCCGATTCCACTTTATCTTAGGTCAAGAATTCTAAATCACAACTCGTATGAAAAAACTCTTTATTATTTTAGCACTCTTTGCGTGCGCTATAGGAGAAAGTTCTGCACAGAAATTTGCATTAGTAGATATGGATTATATATTAAGTAATATCCCTGCCTATGAGCGCGCTAATGAGCAACTCAACCAAGTGTCTAGACGCTTCCAAGAGGAGGTAGAGACACTTACATCTATTGCACAAGACCTGTATAAGAACTATCAATCTGAAGCCGTATTTCTTTCTGCCGAACAGAAAAAGAAGAAAGAAGATGCTATTGTTACTAAAGAGAACGAGGCAAGAGAACTAAAACGAAAATATTTTGCTCCCGAAGGAGAGCTTTATAAAAAACGCGAGAGTTTAATCAAGCCAATACAAGATGAAATTTATAATGCAGTTAAAGAGATAGCCAAAAGGAAGGGCTATTCTATGATACTAGACAAAGCATCCGCAGGAAATATTGTATACGCATCCACAAAAATAGATATTAGTAACGAGGTGTTGGAAAAACTAGGATATTCAAATTAATTTTATAATTTTGCATTTAAACAACAACACACATAACAACAATTAAATAATTAAAGAAATGATCAAAAAATTAGTACTTCTTCTTATGCTTATTGCACCAATAAGCATCTTTGCTCAAAAATTCGGACATGTAAACACGGCAAACATTATTAAAGTAATGCCAGAATTCAACAAAGCACAAACCGATTTGCAATCTTTACAGAAACAATACAGCGAAGACCTTAAACGATTAGAGAGTGAGTTTTCTAAGAAAAACGAGGAATACAAAACGCAAGCAGAAACACTTCCTGCAAACATCAAAGCAAGAAGAGAAGCCGAATTACAAGATCTTTACACACGTCTACAACAAGCAGCTAAAGATAGTGAAACAGCATTACAAAAAGCATCACAAGAGAAATTTGCAGTAATCACAGAAAAAATCTCTACTGCACTAGATGCAATTGGCAAAGAGGGTGGCTATATCTACATCTTTGATCTATCTAGCCAAACTGCACCAGCCTTTGTAAATGAAACACTAAGCACCAGTTTAGATGCACAACTCAAAGCTAAGTTAGGACTTAAATAATTTATTTCTAAATAAAGGAGGAGGAAGGATGGTAGCTAAATATCATCCTTCTTTTGTTTAAAATAATCATCATGCTAAAAAAAACGATCATCTTATTTGTGTTATTAGTAGCAGGAGCACTCGTAACATCAGCACAAACTAAATTTGGATATATCAGTTATTCCTCTATTGTAAAAGCATTGCCAGAATATGCACAAACAAAACAGCAATTAGATGTGCTAAAGAGCAAATACGACAATGAGATTAAACGGTCGGAGAGTGAATTTAACGCTAAATATGCCGATTTCTTGCAGGGACAAAAAGATTTTCCACATAACATCTTGATGAAAAGACAAAAGGAACTTCAACTCCTCATGGATCAAAGTTTAGCCTATCGCAAAGAGGTGGAAAATATTCTAACAGAAGCAGAAAAGAAGATGTTAGCACCTTTGCTCTACAAAGTGAAAACAGCCATCAAACACATTAGTGTAGTGGAAAAACTAGCCTATGTTATCAATATTGATAATGACAACCTATTATATGTTGATGAACAACAGGGAGAAGACTTAACCACAAAAGTGCTGATTGTTTTAGGGGTGATAGCTGTACCCGAACAACCAACCGATTCGGTAACAACCACAAAAGAGGTGGTAACACCCGTTGCAGAAAAGAGCAACAACGAAACAAGCACCGACACCTTAACGGTAACAACAAAATAGAAGAATAAGATGACACAAAAGAAAGGACCTATAGGTGTTTTTGATTCTGGATATGGCGGACTGACCATTCTAAAACAAATTCGAGCTACACTGCCACAATACGATTATGTCTATTTGGGAGATAATGCACGTACCCCCTATGGCAATCGTTCTTTTGAAGTAGTCTATAAATTCTCCCTACAAGCGGTTAAAAAGCTTTTTGATATGGGAGCACCACTAGTTATCTTTGCGTGCAACACCGCATCTGCCAAGGCGCTTCGCAGCATACAACAGCTAGACCTACCCACACTTCAACCTGCCAATAGGGTATTAGGAGTGATTCGCCCAACTATTGAGTGCATAGGAGATATCAGCAAAAGTCAACATATTGGTCTGCTAGCAACCACAGGCACTATTCAATCGGAATCTTACCCCATGGAAATAGCCAAGCTTTATCCCCACATGCAGGTGGTGGGCGAAGCTTGTCCTATGTGGGTACCATTGGTTGAAAACGAAGAGTATAACACAGAGGGGGCCGATTATTTTGTACGTAAGCATATCAACGCACTTTTAGCAAAAGACCATGCTATCGACACTATTATTTTGGGGTGTACACATTATCCCCTTTTGCTCGATAAGATAAGAAAATATGTGCCTAGTGGCATCCAAATTATTACACAGGGCGAATATGTGGCCACAAGTCTAGCCAATTATCTACACAGACATCCAGAGATGGAAGAGCGATGCAGCAAGGGAGGCAGTTGTCATTTCTTGACCACTGAATATGCAGATAAATTTGAAAAATCAGCTTCTCTATTCCTAGAAGGAGAACTAAAGGTAAGCCATACCTCTATAGAAGAGTTGTAAAGCTCAGCTCTCTTCAGCACTAACTACTTCCTTTCCCAGCTGGAAAAGGGATGGGTCAACAATTGGGAATTATAATATCGAGAATCGTGTGTCACCTCTTCGCCTATAAAAGCGGGAGAGATAAAGGGCTCCTGCTCCTCTTTTAACTCCACCTCCGCCATTATTAAGCCTTTATTAGCCCCTTCAAACTCATCCACCTCAAAGGTATGACTGCCTGAACGTACCAAGTAGCGGGTCTTATCAATCACCCCATCGTCGCACAAATTCAAGAGAGAGGTAGCCTCGTCTACCGAGATCTCTTTTTCCCATTCAAAACGACTTACCATGGAGTGATTAGAGGCTCCTTTAATGGTTATAAACCCCTTATCGCCATAGATACGTATACGCACAGTCTTTCCAGGCTGAATACATAAATAGCCCTGTACAATGCGATGATGCGTAAAAGCTTGTTCTTTAAACGACCCTTTTACTAAAAATTTACGTTCTATTTCTATGGCCATGATTCAGTGTTATATGCGATTATGAGTAAAGAAAAAAAACGACTTTCCTCGAAGGAGGAAGTCGTTTATTTGTTCATTTTGCTAAAGCTAAGGCCAAGATAATAACTATCCCCAAGAAAAATAGACTACCTACAAGGATGCGAATCAATCGCTTTGCATTCTGTTCCTCCTGTAAGCGTCGCTTAGCTATTTTTGATTTCCGACTTTTCTGCATAATTAATAATTTAAAGAGTTAGTCAAAATTACAAATAAATAGGAACAAAAACAATAAAAAAGATAAAAAGGATATCTTTTTACTCCTCATTTGAAAATTCCATCAAATAAGCCTTAATAAAACCATCAATTTTCCCATCCATCACACCATTCACGTCGGAGGATTGGTAGTTCGTTCGATGATCTTTTACACGGCGGTCGTCAAAAACATAGCTTCGAATCTGAGATCCCCATTCAATTTTCTTTTTATTGGCTTCCACCTTGGCTTGCTCCACCATACGTTTCTGAAGTTCCCTATCATAGAGTTCAGAGCGCAGTAGTCGCATCGCATTTTCGCGGTTGTCTAACTGCGAACGAGTTTCTGTGTTCTCAATTAAGATTTCATCGGCTATGCCTGTATCTGGGTCTACATAATTGTAGCGAATACGTACACCTGTTTCCACCTTATTCACATTCTGTCCACCAGCACCACCACAACGGAATAGATCCCAAGTGATATTAGCTGGGTTAATCTCCACCTGAATGGTTTCATCTACTAAAGGAGTAACAAAAACCGAAGCAAAAGAGGTCATTCGTTTTCCCTGTGCATTAAATGGAGAGACCCGCACCAAACGGTGTACTCCATTCTCACCTCGCAAATAACCATAGGCATAATCGCCCTCAACCTGCAACGTTACAGTCTTTATACCCGCTTCATCGCCATCTTGAATGTTGGAGATAGAATATTTGTAATGATTCGATTCAATCCAGCGTATATACATACGCATCAACATAGAGGCCCAATCTTGGCTCTCGGTACCACCAGCTCCAGAGTTGATTTTTAGTACACAGCTCATCTGGTCTGCCTCTTGGCGTAACATATTTTTAAGCTCTAGGTTCTCTAACGTTTCGTACGCTTTTGCATACGCTGCATCCACCTCCTCTTCTGTAACCAGTTGCTCTTTATAAAAGTCGAAAGAGAGTGTTAGCTCATCTACCAATAGGGATAACTCTTTATGCCCCTCTATCCATTTTTGAAGCGATTTAATCTTACGCATCTGTGCTTCAGCAGCTTTGTTGTCGTCCCAAAAGCCGGGTGCTTGCGTACGAAGCATCTCCTCTTCTACCTCAATAACTTTTCGGTCGATGTCAAAGATACCTCCTCAGCGCATCCGTGCGCTCTTTCACATTTTTAAGTTGTTCAATTGTAATCATATTTTTTTATCTATTTGCTGGCAAAGGTAACAAAAGGAATAGGATATAAAAATAGATTTGCAGCAATAAATAAAAGATAATGGGTACTCTTATTTTTCGTGGTAGTCACGACTACCAATACGGTTCACCGTGACTACCAATGTGGTTCACCGTGACTACCAATGTGGTTCACCGCGACTACCCGATTAGTGCACAGCAGCAATGTAGTGTATCTACCGAAGCAATCCAGCCATGTAATAGCAGTGTACAATCCTACAGCTACAACGAAAAACAGCGTATCACAACAAAGGAGAAGAGGGCATTTCCAACAGAACCAGCAAAGCGGGTCCTGTCTTTTCACAAAAAAAGGATGCAGTAACTGCACCCTTTTTATATAGCCTAGTAGATAGACTATCCTTTATACATCTCGTCAATAAGTTGTTCGTAATTTGCAAAAACAACCGATCGTTTAATCTTCATGGTATTGGTAAGCTCTCCTTTTTCCAAGCTAAAAGGCTCAGGTAAAAGTCGGAAACGTTTAATTTTCTCGTAATTCGCAAGGTTAGCTTGCTGTGCATTTATCTTTTTCTCAAAATATTGATAAATAGCTGGAGCCTTTAACAACTCCTCCATGGAGCTATATGTTAGGTTCAACTTCTCGGCATAAGCTATCAACGATTTATAATCGGGTACAATTAGAGCAGAAACAAACTTACGTTGATCTGCCACCACTAAAATCTGGTCAATCATACGCTCGGTTATCAACTGCGTTTCTAATGCCTGAGGTGCAATATATTTGCCATTAGAGGTTTTGTACAGGTCTTTTATACGTTCCCGTAGATAGACCTCAGTACCCTTTAAATAACCAGTATCCCCGGTATGAAACCACCCCTCCTTATCAATCGACTTGGCATTCTCTTCGGGACGTTTATAATACCCCTTTGTCATGGTTTTTCCACGCAACAATATCTCATCGTCTTTACCTATCTTAATCTCTACATTGGGCATTAGCTGACCAACAGACCCTATGGTATACCCTCTTTTAGAGGTACAAGAAACAGTGGCTGTAGACTCGGTTAATCCATAACCCACCAACATATCGATACCTACGGCATGCACAAATTCGCATACTTTATCTGGCACAGCAGCACCAGCGGTAGGAAACAGATTACCACGCTCTACACCAAGGGTTTTCTTGAGTAGTTGAATGGCCGTTCGATCAAAAAAAGCATATTTCAAACGTAACCACAACGAAGGTTTCTTGCCAACACGCAAATGGTCTACATTATAGGCCTTACCGGTAGAGATAGCAGTGGTCATCAACCATTTTAAGAAGGGAGAAGAGGATGCAATTTTATCTTGCACACCATCGTAAACCTTTTCCCAGAAACGAGGCACACTACACATCACGGTAGGTCGCACCTCACGGATTGTTTTTTGAATATCAGTAGGACGAAGATTGATATAAATCTGTACACCTACATGTATACATAGATACACCCAAGCACGTTCAAAGATGTGTGTCATGGGTAAGAAAGACATAGAGATATCTTTGTCGGTAAAGTTTTCTAATCGCTCATCGTGATTGATAAAAGCTTGATAGTAGGCTTCGTGCGTTAGCGTCACCCCTTTTGGTTCACCAGTTGTGCCCGAAGTATAGAGTATATTTGCTAAATCGTCCAAGCTAGCATCTTCCGTACGCTGGTCAACAATAGCTTGATGCTTTTTTTTCTCTCCCAATTTTAGGAAGTCCTCAAAATAGATAGACGATTTATCTGCAGGGTTAAGTTGAACCGTTCGGTCAAAAACAATAATTTGTTTCAGTGTAGAGGAATCGGCTATAATAGAGTAGGCAGTATCATACTGAAATTGTTCTCCTACAAAAAGCAAGCGTATCCCCGCATCCGTAACAATATAATCGGTCTGAGAAGGAGAACTAGTGGCATACAAAGGCACAGTAACCGCTCTATTAGCGAAAGCACCAAAGTCCAAAAATATACCCTCAGGTTTGTTTTGTGAAAACAAACCAATGTTTTCTTGTACAGAGACTCCTAATTCAACCAATGCGTTGGCAACTAAGTTACTGGTCTCAGAAAACTTATTCCATGAAATTGGTATCCATCTACCAGTTTCATAATTTCTGTAGTGTAATGCAGGAGAATCGCCATATTTTTTGGCTCTTTCATGCACTAATACAGCTAAATGATAATAGGTCATAACCTCATATTTTAGCGTTAATTCGCTTCAAAGTTACCATTATTTTTTTGAAAAGGGTAGTTTAAAGTTACATTTCTAGATCTATTGAAATCGATTCGAAAGAAAAGCATGCATAAAAGCAGCAAAAAGAAATCGTGCAATATGCCATTAGAAGTAATAACTAATTGTGCTTCATTACTGTATCCACTGCTCTGGGTCGAGCTTTTTAATCCCCTTTCGCAATTGGAAATTCAAGATTGGTTGTCCGCCGTTATTATAAATCTTGCCAATATTTTGTTTGGTTTCAACTTTCCTACCCTTCTTAACAGAGACAGAGGAGAGATTAGAATAGACCGAGATATACTCCCCATGACGAATCAACACCACATATCTGCCAGCATATTTAAACACAGCAGATACTTCGCCATTAAAAATGGCACGTGCATAAGCACCTGGCCCTCCTTGAATATCGATTCCCTTGTTGTCTAAGCTAACATTGCGCAATCCCTCTACCCGATAGATACCAAAATGTCCCACAATAAGAGAGGGGCCTGTTATTGGATAGGGTAATTTCCCTTTGTTCTTGACAAACACAGAGGATAGCTGTTGGTCTTTTTTCGTTAGTAGTGGCGCACCTCCGCTAGTTGGCTTCTTTTTCGTAGTTGTAGAAGAGGATTTCGCTACATTTTTCTGCTCTTTTTGCGCTCTTTCTGTACTCTTTTTTACTTCCAATTCAATAAGTCGGTCAATCTCTTTATTGATATGCGCTGCAGTGCGTTTATGCTTTTCGAGGTTCTTTTTAATATCCTTCTGCTTTTTCTGTAGCTGACTGATATATTTCTTCTTTTTATCATTCTCTTTCTGCAACTTGCTTTTCTCCTGCTTATATTCTGCAAGTAGACTTTTTTTAGACGCAGAGATCTGCTGCAACTCCTTCTTCTTCTTGGTCACTTGGAGCTGTTTCTCCTTAATCTCTTCGCCCTGTTTACGTTGGAAATCGCCAAATTGTTGCATATAGCGCATCCTACGATAGACCTGCGCTAACGATTGGGCAGAGAAGATAAAGAGCATCTTTTCTTGTATAGAACGGTTCTTATAGAGGTAGCGCAAAGAGGTGGTGTATCTTTTTTTACACAACCGCAAATCGCGTTTTAACAGGGTGAGTCTATATTGGTTGTCTTTCCACTCTCGGTCCACCACGCGTAGGTCGCGCTGCATCTTTCCGATGTAGGTGGCACGCTGTTTTATTTGACTATTGAGCAGTTTTAAGGTGGTGAATTGGCTATTCACATTTTTCTTGGTAGAACGAAGAAGCTTCTCCGAACTCTTTATGCGTTGCTGTATCTCGGAACGTTGTTGCTCCAGTTTTTTGATTTTTGTATTGGATTGTGCCCAAGAAAAGGAGAGGATGCAACAAGCAACTACTAAAAATGCAATTCTTTTCATAGGCCCAACATTTTACGCAGGAAACCAACACTCTTTATCTGCTCATAACTAGAGGAGAGATGGGTAGAGTTATATTCCCGTTGTTTAAAATTTAGGCGAGAAAAGGAGAGCTGGCAAAAGAAGGGGCGTTTCTCATGCAGAATAGAGATACTCATTTCTGTAGAGACACGTTCATTGCGTTTACCTTGAATGTCGGCATATTTCCACAGCAGTGCTGCGCTCCCATTGCTTTGTATGGCTACCTTTTTTAAAGAGAAAGCTAAATTATCGACATAGAACCGATAGTTTGAATCGGCATAACTCAGCAAAAGAAGGGAATCGGTAGAGGAGACCTGTTTCTGCAGATCTCTAGGACGTAGAGAGGTGGTAGGCACATAAATGGTGTTGAGTAATAAGGCCTGTAATTGATAAAAATCGACCTTTGTTCGTAGAAGGTCGGATAGAGTGACGAATGAATCGTTCACATATCTCTTGTGTATCCGGTCTACTAAAAGTAAACTATCGGGTGTTAGCTCTAAACGAGCTAGTTCAATACCTAAGATAGGTGCAAAAGAAAATTGTATCTGTTTGTTTTTGATAATCTTAAAGGTTCCTCTTCCCGAGAAATCTTTATCTCCTATCTGAACAGCGATCTTCATTTTTGCTGAGAATTGGTTGTAGTTTGGCAAAACAAGTAGTTCTTTCAGGTCCTTCTTATGCGTCTTAAAAATACGCAAATCGGCATTCTCTGCTTGTCTGCTTGTTTTACAAGCAGTAACGAACAAAATACAAATACAGCAACAAATGAATCGTTTTATCATGGGAAAATATAGGTTTTCTTATTAACTTTCTGTTTTAACTGGGAGGAGCCACCGCCTAACTGAAGTGCTTTTTCCCAATAGTCAAGCGCCTCTTTTTTAAGATTATTCATAAAATAGATATCGCCACAGTGCTCCACAATAGAGCCCTCTTTGTCTCCACCATTTGTCATGGCTTGGTCAATATAGACTTTAGCTTCTGCCCATCTTTTTTTCTCAAATAAAATCCAAGCATAGGTATCTAGATAGGTGTTATTTTTAGGTTCCGCCTGAATGGTTTTATAACTCATCTCCTCTGCCTTATCTAGATTCTTACGCTGTAAAGATAAGTAATAAGCGTAATTATTCAAAGTCATAATCTTATCAGGGTCATATTTTAAGGCGGTGTCATAAGCGGTACACATCTTATTGAACAGCTCTTTTTCATGATATAAATCGCCCAATAAGCTATAGAGATCTGCCAACGCATCACTGCTTGTATCCTTTCCAAACTCTACTTTAGTGGCCTTTTCTAAAATGGCCAGTGCCTGGTCGTATTCCTTGAGTAGATAATAACCTACACCTTGATAATAATAGAACTGAAATTTACCGGGTAGATAGAGCAGTGCATCTTGACAAACACCTACTACTGTTTTGTAATCTTTCTGGGTGAGTGCATTGGATAATAACTGCAAACGAGCAGGCATATTTTCGGGGTCAACCGCTATTAACTGCTGTACCACGGGTATAGATTGCTCATTCATCTTTTTAGAGAGTAAATATTGAATATAGAGCATCAACATATTGGCATCTTTCTTGTTCAGCTCCACAGATTGCTGAAAGAGCGATACCACTTTTGTGCTGTCTTTGTCGGTCTGTTCACTGAGCACAATTGCTTCGCGTAGAAGATTCACTTTATCGTCGGAGGTAACACCTTCATTACCAATCACTGCCATGCGCATACTATCTTTGCGACTTGATTGATTTGTATTTTCGTAGTAATGTAGCAGCATCAATTCGGCGGCAGGCATGCGAGGCTCTAGCTCCATGGCCTTATCGATCATTGCTTTTGCCTGTTTGTTCTCGCCAACGGATAAGTATAAATTGCCTAAAAAGGCCCAATAACGCTCATCAGTAGGATATTCTTGGGTCAACTGTTTTAACTCTTCTATCGCCTTGTCCTTCTTTCCCATGGCATAGTAGACCTGCATCTTGTTCATGGACAATTGTTCCGATTGTCCCGCCACTTTTTCTAATCGAGAAAAAGTAGTTAAGACCTTCTCATTGTTACCCGCTTTACCATATAGACTAACCAGATCGTTCAATATAGCCTCTCGCTTGGTAGAGAAATGCGTCAACATCAATTCATTGGTAGCAATGGCTTTGTCTAACTGGTTACTCGACACATAATAAGCGGCTAGTGTATGATAATACCAATAATTAGTAGGTGCTAACTCAATGGCTTTTAGAAGCAGCTCTTCGCCCTTCTGTTTCTCGCCTAGATAGAAATAAAAAGAGGATAACTCAGATAAGACCACAGCCGAGGAGGGATTAATCACCAAGCAATGTTGGTACAACTCTTGTGCAGCAGCATAGTCGCCCTGATCGCGTAGCTCACAGGCGCGAAGGAAATAATAATCAAATTTACGTTGTTGGTCACTAGCTAAAGCAACACGTGTCTGCTGCTTCTTTTTCCCTAACGAATAGAGAGAGGAGCAACTGGTTGTTAGCCCAAGAGTGGCAACAAGAAACAGCAAAGGTAGTATCGTCCGATTATTCATAGCTAATTATTCTTTACCAGTATGACCAAAGCCACCAACACCACGTTGGGTAACGCTAAGCTCTTTTACTTCTATCCATTGCGCTTGTGTATATTGTGCAATCACCATTTGTGCAATACGTTCGCCATCTTCTATCACAAATTCTTGATTAGATAGGTTGACCAAAACAATGCCTATCTCTCCGCGATAGTCGGCATCAATTGTTCCGGGTGAATTCAAAACAGAAATACCCTTTTTTATGGCCAAACCACTACGAGGACGCACCTGCGCTTCATAACCCTGAGGCAATGCAATATATAGTCCAGTAGGTACTAAACAACGTGCTAAAGGAGCTAAAACAATGGGTTCCTCTAGATTGGCACGTAGGTCCATTCCAGCAGACAATAGGGTGGCATACGAAGGTAATGGATGGTTTGATTTATTTATGACTTGAATTTTCATAGGGAGCAATTATGTTAGTTTGAAATGCGAAAATACATAATTCAAGTCAATTAATCGTGGAATTTTATTTTTTTAAACGAAAAGAAAAACAGAACAACTTATATTCATTGCTTTTTTCTACCTTTGTGTATTAACACTTACATTAAAAAAGTATGGATTGGAATCAATTACTATCAACGAAACGTTTTGGATTAGAGGCCTATCATGAGCCTCACAAAGATGACCGTTCTACCTTTCAGCGAGATTTTGACCGCCTTATCTTTTCCGCTCCTTTTAGACGTTTACAGAATAAAACACAAGTGTTTCCATTACCTGGTAGTATATTTGTACATAATCGATTAACACATAGCCTGGAGGTCTCTTGTGTAGGCCGATCGTTGGGCAACGATGTGGCTAAAGCTCTCATCGAGAAAGAACCCACACTAAAAAAAAGTCACGTACAAGAGATTGGTACCATTGTATCGGCAGCCTGCTTGGCACACGACATGGGTAACCCACCCTTTGGACATTCGGGAGAGAAGGCTATATCCACCTATTTTTCGGAAGGAAAAGGATTGTATTTAAAGAGTAGATTAACCGCTGAGGAGTGGGACGATTTGATTCATTTTGAGGGGAACGCTAATGCTTTCCGACTTTTAACCCATCAGTTTAAGGGACGACGAAAGGGTGGCTTTGCCCTGACCTATCCCACACTGGCTGCTATTGTAAAATATCCCTACTCCGCACAGTTAGCTGGGGAGAAATCAAAATTTGGTTTCTTTAAAAGTGAGAAAGCCGATTTTGCTACGGTTGCCAACCATCTAGGCATGCTATGTGTACAGAAAGAGCCACTTCGATATGCCCGTCATCCGCTTGTGTATCTAGTAGAAGCTGCAGATGATATCTGCTACCAACTCATGGATATAGAGGATGCGCATAAGCTAAAAATATTAACCACAGAGGAGACCAAGGCCCTTTTTATGGCTTTCCTAGATGAACACCGATTGCAACGTACACTAGAGGTCTTTAAGATGGTAGAGGATATTAACGAACAGATTGTTTATCTACGCTCCATTGTGATTGGTATCTTGATTGGTGAGTGTGTAACCACTTTTATGGAGCACGAAGAGGAGTTCTTGGCTGGTACACGTACCACACCACTGATGGAAAGCATCACCGCACGTTCGCGTAAAGCCTACCAAGATTGCTCAACCACTGCCTTTGCTAAGATTTATCGCTCCAAAGAGGTGCTAGATGTTGAATTAGCGGGTTATCGCATTGTAACAACACTATTAGATGGATTGATTGAAGCGGTTACCTCGCCAGATAAGGCCTACTCTAAATTGCTGATTGGCAGAATATCTAGTCAGTACCAGATTGATGCACCCACGCTTTATGGTAAGATACAGGCGGTGTTAGATTTTATCTCTGGCATGACGGATATCTATGCTCTCGATTTATATCGGAAGATTAACGGTAACAGCTTACCTGCTATTTAATAGGACAACTGCAGAGAGCCAGCCTCTAATAAATCGTGGTGACTGATTCTAAATCCAGCCTTTTTACCTTGGAGCGAAACACGACGAATAAATCCATCTTTCTTCTTCGAGGTTTTCTCTATCACGAGTTTATCTTTGCTATAGTAGTTCTGGTTGAGCTCTATCGTGATTTTATCAAAGACGGGCGAGGTTACTGTATACATTGGAACCCCTGGACAATCGGGATAAATGCCCATCATACTAAAGATGGCCCAAGTAGACATGGTTCCAGCATCATCGTTTCCAGGAATACCATCTGGTTTTGTGGTAAAATAACGATCTAACAGACGTTTCACCTCTTTCTGGGTGCGCCACTCCTCGCCTTTACAGCGACTAAAGAGATAGGGATAAGCAATATTTGGTTCATTAGCTGGGTCGTACCAACCTTTATCAAAGACCTGTTGTAATTGCGCTACAAATTTTTTCTGACCACCAATCCGCTTTATCAATCGAGGTATATCATGTGGCACATAGTAGGCATAATTCCAAGCGGTTCCTTCGTGAAAACCAGCACAAGGCTCAAAATCGGCTCCCTCTAAACTGTTGAAAGGGGTAAAGAAGGTACCATCTGCCAACTTAGGACGCATCATCCGGTCCGCTTTGCTAAAATAATTGGCATAACCTAAGGAGCGTTTATAGAGTATCTTAGCATCCTCTTTCTCGCCCAACTCCTCGGCTAAGGTGGCTAAGGCATAATCGGCTACATAATACTCTAGAGCATGACTCACCGAGTTGTCGTAACGCTCTGTTAAAGGTACATAGCCTAAACGCATATAAGCATCGTTATCCGGACGAAGGGGGTTCTCTTTTCCGGGCGTAAAGGCTCCTTTTCGCATGGCTTGATAGGCCTCATGGATATCAAAATCGCGTAATCCTTTTTTCCAAGTATCTACTAACACGGGGATAGCAGGGTCGCCCTCCATGGTGTAGGTTTCTTGACTGTATAGTTCCCATTTAGGTAACCAGCCATTTTCTTTATACATCCCCAACATAGAGTGTACCATATCCATCTGACGCTCGGGATAGACTAGTGTCAGGAGCTGATGGAGATTACGATAGGTATCCCACAAAGAGAAAACGGTATACCGATCGCCTTTAGCCATATGGCCAACACTCTTTTGCCCCATGGTGATATAATCACCATTTACATCATTGAGCACATTGGGATGTAGCAATGCATGATAAAGTGCGGTATAAAACACCTCTTTATTCGCTTTTGTTCCACCCTCTACTTTAATCTTGGAGAGCTCCTTGTTCCACGCGGCACGTGCCTCGGAACGAATGGTTTCAAAACTGGCTTGATGCAGCTCTTGTTCTAGGTTTAAGCGGGCATTTTCTATGCTAACAAAAGAAACAGCAATGCTTACCTCTACGGTCTCATTGGCTTTTGTTTGGTAGGTAAGCCATGCACCTATATCATCACCCGCTATGTCGCGGTGATAGTTGCTGTAGATTTTTCGTTTGCCACTATTCACATCCCATTCGGCTTCTACACCCTTTAACTCGGGTTGTTTCTTCCAATAGCCTTTAGCTTGTGGTGCTTTGTTTACACGCATCACAAAATAGATAGGGAAAACGGCATCGGCATGGTAACAAAAAGTACCCATCATACGCATACCCTGCAGGTCGCCATTAGGCATCCAACGCATATAGGCTCCTGTTTCATTACTCAAAGAGGCGCCTAGGTTTAAGATAAGGTTACTCTCTCCAGCAGGAAAAGTGAAACGACTAACCCCTACACGTGGTGTAGCAGTTGCTTCTGCCAAGATATTATAGTGAGTAAGATAGGTACTATAATATCCTGGAGAGGCTGTTTCTTGTTTATATTGACTACCATATTTTGCATAATCCACCTCTAGTTTGCCCTGTGTGGGCATCAATAATAGGCCGCCCAATTCAGGACAACCTACTCCACTTAGATTAACATGCGAAAAGCCAGTAAAAAAGCTATTCGTATGGTCATAGGGAGTGCTCCACCATCGAGCATCTTTATCGTATGTGTTGGCATCGCTTCCCATCACATTGAAAGGAGAGACACTCATCATCCCCCAAGGGGTAATGGCTCCAGGATTACAGGTTCCAAAATTAGTGGTTCCCACAAAAGGATTCACATAATCAACAGGAGCTGTTGCTTGCTGTGCATCTGCCGTAAAAGCAACGCATATCCATAAAAGGGTAAAAAAAGAATGGCGCAAAAACATGGCAATATAGTTTATATCAATACTTAAATAATAGAGGTGCGTTTGGTAAATTCAATAATCTCTGGAATATAACCAAAGGTTAATCCAGTTACCGTATCGGCACAACCATAATAGACTGCAATACGGCCCGATTCTACATCGTGCAAAGCAGCACAAGGGAAACATACATTAGGTACATCGCCCATACACTCATAATCTTTCTGTGGAGAGATCAAATAGGGTCCAGAACGATATTTCACTTTCCAAGGCTCATCAATATCTAGGATGGCAGAGCCAAAGCTATACACAAAGCCGTTGCAGGTGGCTAACACACCATGATAGATGAGCAACCAACCCTCTGAGGTCTCAATAGGAATAGGTCCAGCACCAATCTTGGTACATTGCCATGCACTATCTTCAAATGGTGCAGGAGCCATTACATGACGATGACGTCCCCAGAATTTTAAATCTGGACTCTCGCTATAGAAGATATCACCAAAGGGGGTATGGCCATTATCACTAGGTCTACTTAACATGGCAAAACGACCATTTATCTTACGAGGAAACATTACACCATTTCTATTAAATGGAATAAAAGCATTCTCTTCTTGGTGAAAAGTCTTAAAATCATCGGTCCAAGCTACACCAATGGTAGGTCCATGATAGCCATTACACCAGGTTACATAAAAACGACCGTCGATGCAACAAACACGTGGATCGTATCCATATACCCATGCACCAATCTCTTTATCTTCACATTCAAAAGTTAGTGGTTCAGGATTAATATCCCAGTTAAAAGCATCTTTACTAAATCCAACATGCAAACGCATACGACGATTGGTATCGTCACAACGAAAGACACCAGCAAAGCCACCTTCAAAAGGAACAACTGCACTATTAAAAATGCTGTTGGAAGTGGGCAATAAATCACGACGAATAACAGGGTTTTCACTGTATCTCCACATCACTTCTTTTGAGCCTTCTGGTCTATCTTGCCAAGGCATGTTAGGCAACGGATTGCCTGTAATTTTCAACTTATCCATACTACTATTTTATTAAATTTGACTACGAATTAACTTCTTCTCCTTCTATGGGTAATTCTTTGTGAAACGGAACAAATTTGGTGGCTATTAATGCAGGAATGGCGGCTACCATCACAATTGCAAAAAACAGGGTGTACCCCAACCAACCACAGAGATAGCCACTAAGCATACCAGGAATCATATAACCTAAGTTCATTATTCCAGTTGCAAAAGCATAATGTGCCATTTTATGTTTTCCACGTGCCACTTCTTGCATCATAAACAACATTAATCCAACAAAACCAAAACCATAGCCAAAATATTCTAACACAATACCACTACCCACAAGCCATAAGCTCTCGGGTTGATAAATGGCAAGGATAAAATAGACTATAAATGGTATGTTAAAGGATAAACAGAGGGAAAATAGGGTGCGCTTTAAATTGCTTCTAGCAATATAATAGCCAGCGAGTAGACTACCTAACAAAAATGCGGCGGCACCAAAAGAGCCATATACTAAACCGATATCTTGCACAGAAAGTCCAAGACCGCCATTTGCTACACTATCTTTTAAGAACAGTGGCACCATCTTTATGGCCAATCCTTCTGCTAAACGATAGAGGAGAATAAAAACAAGGTAGAATATAACGTGTTTCTTTTGAAAAAAGGTGACAACAACCTCTTTTATTAATGCAAAAACCTCTTTCGACGATTTTTGCTTACCAATAGATACTTTATTAGCGGTTCCTGGCAAAACAAAATGATGATAAAGGCCAATACAGATCATGATGCAAGCATACAATGCCATGATGATCATCCAAGCGATAAGTGCACCCATGGAGTCTTTTAACCAACCGGCTAAATAGACTAAAGCTCCAGAGGTTAGTATCTTGGCTAAATTGTAAGAGGCACCTTGCCAACCAATATATTTAGCTTGTTCACTAGAAGAGAGTTCCTCTAGATAAACACCATCGGCTACAATATCATGCGTAGCACCACTTAGTGCCACTACACCCATCAATGCAATAGAGATAGCAAAGAAATGATTTAGTGGAAGGGATAAAGCTAAAAGTGCAAAACAGATGCCGGAAACGATTTGCGTTAGAATAACGATTTGTTTTTTTGTTTTTGCCATTTCTAATAAAGGACTCCACAAAAACTTAAGGGTCCAAGGCAACATGATAGCAGAGGTAAAAAGACCTATTTGCTCTTTACTAATGCCCAAATCGTCGAACATTAGCACAGACACCATGGATAAAACAACAAATGGGAGGCCCATTGCAAAATAAAGAGAGGGGATCCAGGTTCTAGGATCTTTTTTTTTGATCGTATTCATTTGATTCATAAGTATTTTTTAAGGTCTGAATGGTCGCAAAGATAATAATATTTAGGTAGCTTGGTTGTTATGCATAAAAAAATGAGTGCAAACCGTACTTTCCCAAGCAAAGAAGCACCCATTTTTAATATGAAAAAAACTACTTACTTCTAATAAAACAACTCACCCGCTAGAAATGCCTAATAGAGTTGCGTTAAAAAAAGATTTTTATAGTATTTGCACATAATGAAACATTTTGAAGAGATCTGTTAAAACTAAAACGGGGTAAAGAGGGCGCACAAAAAAAGGTCTTATAGATTTTTATCTCTATAAGACCTTTTTAATAAGCTAAAAATAGCTGTTTCTATTTCACCTCCCAAGTGTCATTAGTTAACAATAACTCGTTGAAATTGTGATATTTTTTCTTGGCTTTTACATCTTCTATCTGCTGCTCTACTGCTGCATCGTAAGTTGGTGCTTCCACATCACGAATAACTCCTAAAGCAACTGGAAAATCGGGACCCTCCATCAAAGCTAGTTTAGTATGCAACGTATTGTCTAAACAAGTGGCATCATGCACCAAGATATCTTTCTCGGTGATACCGTTCTCGCCCAACTTGACCACTTTTAAGCCAAAACCATCTTGTTGTAATCCAAACTCTTTGTTCTCACCAAAAAGCATCGGTTTACCCTGCTCTAAATAGAGTGCATTTTTAGCACGTGCATCTTTAGTTGCCAATCGATCAAAGATGCCATTATTAAAGATCACACAATTTTGTAGAACCTCTACTACAGAAGCACCTTTGTGCTTTGCAGCGGCTTTTAATACGTCCATCGTGGCTGCTATTTCTACGGCTACACAACGAGCAAAGAAATGGCCACGTGCGCCAAAGCATAATTCTGCAGGTCTAAAGGGATCTTCTACCGTTCCAAAAGGAGAGGATTTGCTAACAAATCCACGGGCAGAAGTTGGTGAATATTGACCCTTTGTTAAACCATAAATACGATTGTTTAGTAGAATCATATTTATATCTATGTTACGACGCATAGCATGGATAAAATGATTACCACCAATGGCTAAACCATCGCCATCTCCAGATACTTGCCAAACAGTAAGTTTAGGATTGGCCACCTTTACGCCCGTAGCAACAGCTACTGCTCTACCATGAATGGTATGCATGGCATAGGTGTGCATATAATAGGGCAAACGAGAGGAGCAACCAATACCGGAAATGACGGCAATCTCATGGGGAGGGACATTCAAGTCTACCATTGCTCTATGTAAAGAGCTCAAAAAACCATGATCTCCACATCCAGGGCACCAACGAGGTTGGCCCATTTTATAATCTTTTATTGTGTATTTATTTTCTTCCATCTTATTAGTCCTCCATTAATTTTGTGAAATGTTCTACCAATTCTTCAATAACAAAAGGTTGTCCTTTTACCTGATTAAATTGATAAAAATGAACGTCTTGCACTTTGGTACGCAAGAAAGTAGCAAACTGTCCCATATTCTGCTCGGCAACGACTACTTTTTTATAGCTGCGTAACACCTCTGCTGCATTCTTTGGTAAAGGATTGATAAATTCAAAATGCGCTAAAGCAACTTTCTTGCCTGCTGCATTCATCTCTTGTACTGCCGAACAAAGGTGACCATACGTACCACCAAAACCAACAACTAATAAATCGGCGGTTGCATCGCCATGAACTTCTAAATCTGGAATACAATCTACAATCTTATCAATCTTGGATTGACGCAATTCGGTCATTTTTTCGTGATTCTCAGGTTCTGTAGAGATGGCACCTGTTTCACTACTCTTCTCTAATCCACCTAAACAATGGGTAAATCCTTCCGTTCCAGGTAATGCCCAATAACGAGCATCTGTTTTCGGATTACGTAGATAAGGGGTCCAATTATCTGCCATATCGGGTGTCACATATGGAGGACAAATGGCGGGATAATCCTCTAAGTTTGGTAATTTCCAAGTAGCCGACCCATTAGCTATATAGGCATCCGTTAATAAGAAAACAGGTGTCATATGCTCTAATGCAATTTTACACGCCATAAAAGCAGCATCAAAACAATTAGTAGGAGATGTTGCGGCAATAACGGGTACAGGACTCTCTCCATTTCTACCGTAAAGCACTTGCAACAAATCGGTTTGTTCCGATTTGGTAGGAAGACCTGTAGAGGGTCCACCACGCTGTACATCTACTATAACAAGTGGTAATTCTGCAATAACAGCTAGATTGACTGCTTCGCTCTTTAAACATACACCAGGACCAGAAGTAGTGGTAACGGCTAAAGAACCTGCAAAGGCTGCACCTACAGCAGAAGCACAAGCGGCAATCTCATCTTCAGCTTGCACCGTTTTAATGCCTAAAGATTTATGTTTGGTTAATTCGTGTAGAATATCCGTAGCGGGAGTGATAGGGTAAGATCCTAAATAAAGCTGCATAGCGGCTTTTTCAGCGGCTGCTATTAAGCCATAAGAGGTAGCTTTATTTCCATTTATCTCGGTATAAAGACCTTTTGTTTTTTTGCTCTTGCTCTCTATCTTATAGGTAGATGCAACAGAAGCGTGGATATTAGCTCCATAGTTATAACCGGCATTAAGCACTTTTACATTGGCTTCTGCAATGGTTGGTTTCTTAGCAAATTTAGTGCGGAGCATATCTTCTGCAAGAGACAATTTACGATTAAACAACCAGCAAACTAATCCCAATGCAAACATGTTCTTACATCGTAAAATGGATTTCTTGTCAAGGTCAGAATCAACTAAAGCTGCTTTACACATAGAAGAAATAGGGGCTTCGATTACTTCGTTGCGAATGCCCAACTCCTCAAAAGGTTGGTCAGTAGCAAAAAGTGCTTTGTCTAAATCTTTTTGGGTAAAAGAATCGATATCAGCGATGATAATACCTCGTTTTTTACAAAACTGATGCTGTGTCTTAAGCGCTGCAGGATTCATTACTACTAATACATCACATAAATCACCTGGAGTTAAAACTCTATCTGCTCCTATGTGTACTTGAAATCCAGAAACACCTGTTAGGGTGCCTTGTGGGGCTCTGATATCTGCTGGATAATCTGGAAATGTACAAATATCATTCCCAACTATAGCTGAAACATTGGAAAAGATATTACCTGCTAACTGCATGCCATCTCCCGAGTCTCCAGAAAACCGAACAACGACCTGTTCTATTTCCTTGATAATCATTTCATCTGCCATTTTTAATTTGCAATTCATTGAGTTTACGTATTAACTACATAAGCTGCTGTTCATAATAGTATTAATTGCTCACAAAAGTGGTGAAGTTAATTGATATAACAAAGCGTTTTCTCAAAAAAATATGATAAATGTTAAAAACGTTTGTAAACTACATCTAAAATACAAAAGAAATAAACTATCTTTGCAAATCTAAAATTTGCTTCTGTAGTTCAATGGATAGAACTCTGGTTTCCTAAACCAGCGATTTGGGTTCGATTCCCAACAGAAGTACTTTATCTTATTTCAACACACAACATTGTTTCAAGACTAAGAAATATATCTTTTTGCGGCTAGAAAAGTGCCATTTTTATAGGAAATCTGCCTTTTTTGCGTTAAATTATCCATTCTTCTTGTCGAATTTATATGGATTGTTCAACTATTTTATATATGTTTGTGAAACAGACTTTGTATAAATACATTAACAACGGCTCTTAACTATGCCAAAACCCTATATAGGAATCCAATTACGCTCTATCTCTTTCTTGTTTTTATTTATTCTACTCCTACCTCTTGCCAAAGCGGAAGATACGAAGGAAAAAAATACAATGCAAAAACAAGATACAATACAGGTGTGGGGTGACGAGAATTTTCCACCCTTTGAATTTAAAGATGAAACAGGCAGAGCACAAGGATTTAATATTGAATTACTAACGCTTATCCTTGAGAAATTAGAAAAACCATACGTTATACATTTAGCAAACTGGGACGAGATTCAAGAAGCCATAGACCAAGATAAGGTGGATTTAATAGCTAGTGTTATTCGATTACAAACACAGCCTAAGAATCTCTATTTTGGTAACACCTTTCAAAGTGTTAATAAGGTTATTGTGGTTCCTGCAGCTTCAGACATCTATTCGCCAATCGATTTAGATAAAAAAAACTTATTGGTAGATTATGGGGCTTTTGTAACGCAATATCTACAAAACATACCTAATTGCTCTCCTACAATAACGGTTTCAGACAAAAAAGAGAACCTACTACCGCTCTTAATCAATGGCAACTTCGATGCGGTTATCACCTGCCAAGAGACGCTCAATTACATCCTGCAAAAAGAGAAAAATGGTTTTCAGCTAGGGAAGAAATTTCGTGTCATAGAAGCGAGTATCAAACCATTTGAGCTCTGTTTTGCAGGACCGTTACGCAGAAAATCGCTCATCAAGGAGATGAACAAAACGCTGTTTGCATTGGATGTAGATGAGACCTATAATCAGCTGAAGAGAAAATGGTTTACAGACGCACAAGAAAATAGTTTCAGACAACAAAACAGGCTCTATTCATTTCTTGGAGCTCTGGCTATACTGATTGCCCTATTTTTTCTTTTCCGATGGATTGTCTTCTATAAGAAATCTGTAAAACACAAAAAGAGTGTCATCAAAAATGTGCAACTCATCATTGACCACCTGCCTACGCCCATCTATGTGGTAAACTATTCAGAAGAAAAAAAACCTATCTTTTGGAATGCAGCAGCTAAAGTGTTCTTTAGTAGTAAGACCTATAAACATTTCACTGAAAAAGAAAGTAACAGCGACTTAAAGGCAATCAATCAGGCCATTATTGAAACGGGCAAAACAGATGAGAAGGTAGACTCTATACAACTAGAGGGCGAATCAAGAGTAGATCTTTTAACCTATAAGGCACGCATCTACTACCAAGAAAAAGCCTGCATTGAAATTGTACATACCAATATAACAGAACTGATAGAGGCACAAAAAACAGCGGAAAAAGAGGACCAAAGAAAAACAGAGTTTCTCTCTAACATCAGTCACGAAATTCGTACGCCGCTTAATGCCATTGTGGGATTTAGCAGCCTTCTGCCAGAAACATTGGACCAAGAGACACGGAAAGAGTACATACAAATTATCAACAGCAAAACAGAACTACTGCATAAACTTATTAATGATATTATCGACTTGGCTAAAATTGAATCGGGGAAATTCCAGTTAACCAGCGATTTTATTAATTTGGAACCTCTATTTAATGATTGCTGTGACATAATAGAACATTCTATCCCTGCAGAAAAAGAGGTCACTATTAAACGGGTATGCCCCTATGAGCAAGTGATGATTCCAGTAGATAGCACTACACTTCATCAAATTATTCGCTCGTTTGCTAGTAATGCTGTAAAATTTACACAGAAAGGAACCATCGAGATAGGACTCATTCATCAGGAGTTGTTAACCTATATATATGTCAAAGACCCAGGCATTGGTATTCCGCTTGAAAAACAGGTGGAAATATTTGATCGCTTTAATAAGATTGACTCCTTTTCTGAAGGAACAGGTCTTGGACTGGCTATATGTATGGCTATTGCTAAGATTTATAAGGGAGAAGTCGGCGTTTATTCCCGAGTGGGCGAAGGTTCCATTTTCTGGATTGCTGCTAATATGCGAACAGAATCCATCGAGAAAGAGCAGGTCGATTGGGAACCTATTCAATCCATCTTAGAGAAACTCAGAAAAGGAATATGGTATAAATGTAATCCTTACGGAGAAATGATACAACAAAGTATGGAACCAGATAAAACAAATACTTTATGACACATCGTAAAATATCACTTCTTTTTGGAGGAACCTTTTCCCTGCTTATCTTGTTCTTCTTCTTAACAGGAACACCACTACAAGCAAAAAATAGGATGGCAGCAAAAGATACCATCCAAATATATGGCGATAAAAACTTTCCACCTTTCATGTTTATCAATGCTAAGGGTGAGGCAGATGGCTTTGCTATAGATATCATACAGGAGGTAATGAAAATCATAGATAAGCCATACACTATCCGATTAGGAACAATTGAAGAGATGGTACGGGGTATGAAAGAAAAAAAATGCGATTTAATTCCTTTTGTAGGGAAGATGGATGCACAATTCAAGACATACGATTTTAGTTACACCTACAACTATGCCTATCAATCCGTCTTGGTTTTAAACCGAAAAGATATCCAATCTTCAAAAGACTTAAAGGGTAAAAGTGTTTGCGTAGAAAATGCTACGTTAACCCTACAAGATATTAGAAATCTCGGGATTATGGCCGATTCTATTTGTTATGCAGAAAACAGTACAAAAAAGATAGAAAAAGTACTCAATAAATCGGTGGATGCAGCAATCGACTATCAATCAACTTTCTTCTATAAGATTAAGGAGATGAAACTCGTGGCTAAAAATCTAAAGATTATTAACTCCTCTATTAATAAGGAGCCAAACGGCATTTGTATTCAAAAGGGAAAAGAAGCACTACTTGAACAGATAAATAATGCTTTGGTTGAATTAAAACTAAATGGGAAACTTTCTAAGATGGAAAAGAAATGGGAAATTAGCTCACCTTTTGTTCCTAATAATAAAATGCGTAACTATATCATATGGGGCATACTCCTTATCCTACTGACCTTATGCATCCTAATCTATCTTAATCATAGAAAAACAACGATTAATAAAAAGGAGATAGCCCACCAATTAAACAATATGTATTCTCTACTCTTAGAGCTGCCCTATCCGGTATACCTATCTACCATTAATAAACAACAAGAATTAGAGTTTGTCTTTCTCAATAAATCAGCAAAAAATATCATTAGTAAAACTTACGCAAGTAAGCACGAAAAGATACTCCTTGAACAAAACAAAAAGCAGATTAAGGCGTATTGTCTTGAGGTTTGCAATACCAAAGAGAGCCTTATTAAACAGGAAAAATTTGCTTTTTCCTCTGGTCAGATGCACTACTTACGCATTAGCGCCTCTCCTATATTTAGCGAAAATGGATTGCATGTGTTATCCATCTGCACCATTGTAGACGATATAGTGAATGCACGGAAGATAGCGGAACAATCTGACCGACTAAAGACTGCTTTCTTGGCAAATATGGGACACGATATTCGCACACCACTCAATGCTATTGTTGGTTTTAGTTCCCTGCTATTAGAAACAGAGAACACAGAAGAGATTAGAGAATATACTAGTATCATCAAATTAAACAACACGCTTTTACTGAACCTACTAACAGATATTATTGATCTATCTAAAATTCAAACAGGAGATATACACGTTAATCACACTTGGAATGACTTGAGTGATTTGTTCAGCGACCTAAAAGAGATGTATAATCAAGAAATCATTGCATCGGGAAAAGATATTCAATTAATTTTAGATAATCCCTACACCTCCTTATTAACCTACATTGATAAAACGGTTTTATTACGCATCTTAACAAACTTCATGAATAATGCAGTTAAGTATACAGACAGCGGATTTATTCGTCTGGGTATTATCTCTGAGCATAAGGAGTTGTATATCTACGTACAAGATTCGGGTAAAGGGGTCTCTAAAAAACAACTCCCACTAATCTTTAGACGTTACAAACAATTGGACGAGATTTCTGCAGGAAATGGACTAGGATTAGCTATTTGCGCTGCACTAGCCGATAATTGTAATATTCATATCGATGTGAGCTCCATCGAAAAAGATGGCTCTATTTTCTGGATTAAAGCACCACTTAAACATACAGCGGTT
>Ga0172378_10000111_pt1 | contig 60029 bp, 66 predicted proteins | sample GrowelOW332metaG_FD_119755 | JGI IMG/M metagenome (GOLD analysis project Ga0172378, IMG submission 119755) | Groundwater microbial communities from an aquifer near a municipal landfill in Southern Ontario, Canada - Pumphouse #3_1 metaG | ecosystem: Environmental > Aquatic > Deep subsurface >... | reverse complement strand
TTATTATGATTTTTTTTTTTTTTTATACAATAAAGCCGTTAAATAAAAAAAAAATTTTATGGTGTGGGATTTTTTGCCGCCTTTTTTTTTTTTTTTTTTTTTTTTTTTTTACCTCAGCTATGCGGCGGCGCTGAGACTATTGAAGGCTGCGAAAATGCGCGCGTACCTACAGGCTTGTAGATTTCCACAGAATTATAGCCGCTTTTAGCGGCCGCAGCACTGTGCCACTGGAACTAGGTCCACCAAATAACCTGCGGAAATAAGCCTGCTTTTAGCGGCCGCAGCACATGTGGCCTAGAACCGGCCTGCAGAAATAGTGGCGCTTTTAGCCGCCGCGGCCTGTATTGAATTAAAAAACTCTGCAGAAACTGCAGCGCTTTTAGCCGCCGCGGCCTGTGTTGAATTAAAAAACTCTGCGGAAACCGCAGCGCTTTTAGCCGCCGCGGCCTGTGTTGAATTAAAAAACTCTGCGGAAACCGCAGCGCTTTTAGCGGCCGCGGCCCCTGTCTTTGTATCTTATCATACATCTACAATCTATATTCAATTAAAAAATATAAGGTCAAGGTCAAAACATTAAATAAATATTATCTAATCATATTTAAAATTAATATTATAAAATATATTATTAAATTTTTTTTTGAGACACTATAAATTTAATAATATATATTATAATATAAATTTAAAATATTAAACTAATCCTCTAAATTTAAATTTGTAGATATTTAAGCTAAAAGATAAGTTCAAGACCAGCCTCATAATATTCTATATATAAAATTTAAAATTCATATTATAATATATTCCATTAAATTTTCTTAAAATCTTTTCAATTTAATAAAATATATCATAATCTAAATTTTAAAACATTTCCCTCCAAAAAAGTGGACACTCACTCCTTTTATTTTCTTATCTATATTAAAACATATCTTTTTTAAATAATTTATATCTTTATATCTTATAATATTAAAATATTATAATCTATAAATTTATAAATTATTTCAAAAATCTATACATTTTAATATATCTAATTCAAATAAAACTCATTCACTTACCACTTTTTTTCCTTCCAATTTTTTAAAACTTATACTTATATTACAATTTTCTAATATTATAATTTCAACTTATATTACAATATTATAATATTATAATATACACATATACACATATATACATATATAAATATTTAAATATTTAAATATATCAATATATACTCATATAAACATATATACATATATACATATATACATATATAAATATAATATTTATACATAATAATTTATATTTATACAATAAAAAAATATCAATTATTTTTCAATAATTAATATTTTTTTATTTCATATCTTAAAACTTACTTAAATATCCTTTAATCTTTTCTATCTTTTCCCTATCATTAAAATTATTATTTTCAATAATTTTCATAATATCCTCTTTTTTCAAAATACCCATATTTTCCAATTCTTTTTTCCTATTTAATAACCATATTTTTATTTCCTCACACTTTAAATATAAACTATCCTTCTTATAATTATCATTAATATATCTTAAATTACACCTTTTACTATCAATATTTCTTATACTTTTTATTATCTCTATTAAATCCATATTATCAATATCTTCTTTACTTAATTCATATACCACTTTTACATTTTTAACTCCTTTTCTTTTCTTTATCTCATTTCTAACCATTTTTAAAACTTCTAACTCTTTTATACTCATTTCATACTTTTCTTTAAACTCCTTTTTATCAATTCTTTTTTTACTCCTACATTTTACACTTTCTAACCTCTTAAATTCTTTTTTCAAACCATTTTCATCATTTTCATAAACTTTCACTAAACCAATAACTTTTTTCATTTCAACATCATTCATTTTAAAAACTCCTTTTTTAATACAATTACAACCATTTACAAAACATCAACTTTTTACAACTTTATAACCATTTATCACTTCCTTTCTATTCTCTTATTATACCATAATAATATATATTTTGCAATACTTTTTTACAATTCTTAAGAAACTTTTTTCTTAAATAATAATTAATTTAATCTTAAAATTCTTAAGCAATTCTTAATTTGCTAAAAAAAAATTTTTTTAATTTCCCCTAACGGGTAAATTAAAACTAGGACAAGCTTAAAGAGCTAGATTAAAGATAAGCTATAAAGTCTAGTTTAAAAGGCTAGATTAAAGATAAGCTTAAAGAGCTAGTTTAAAATTCTAGATTAAAGATAAGTTATAAGAGCTAGTTTAAAGTTCTAGCTTAAAGTTCTAGATTAAAGTTCTAGCTTAAAGTTCTAGCTTAAAGTTCTAGCTTAAAGTTCTAGATTAAATGACTAGTTTAAAAAGCTTGTTTAAATAGCTAGTTTAAAGGTAAGCTATAAGAGCTAGATTAAAGCTCTAGTTTAAATGGCTTGTTTAAAGTGCTAGATTAAAGATAAGCTATAAAGTCTAGTTTAAATAGCTAGATTAAAGATAAGCTATAAAAATCTAGTTTAAATAGCTGGTTTAAAGAGCTGGTTTAAAGATAAGCTATAAGAGCTGGTTTAAAGATAAGCTATAAGAGCTAGATTAAAGCTCTAGTTTAAAGGGCTGGTTTAAAGAGCTGGTTTAAAGTGCTAGATTAAAGATAAGCTATAAGAGCTGGTTTAAAGGTAAGCTATAAGAGCTAGATTAAAGATAAGCTATAAAGGCTAGTTTAAATAGCTGGTTTAAAGCGCTAGATTAAAGATAAGCTATAAGAGCTGGTTTAAAGATAAGCTATAAGAGCTAGATTAAAGCTCTAGTTTAAATAGCTGGTTTAAAGAGCTGGTTTAAAGTGCTAGATTAAAGATAAGCTATAAGAGCTGGTTTAAAGGTAAGCTTTTAAACACTAGTATGTTACATATTCTTTTAACCGCATAATAAAATTTAAAGTTTATAAAATCCAGTTTATTAAGCCCCTTTTATCCCCAAAATTACAATTTTTTCATATCCCTAAAAACACTTTATTAGCGCGGCGACGCTGGCAAAATGAACCCAAGTACAAATGAACCCAAGTACAAATGAACCCAAGTACAAATGAGTCCAAGTACAAATGGAACAAAGCATGAAAGCAGGAAAGCCTAAGTATAAACAAAGTAACGCCGCGCCGCAGCCTAGCCTAAAAATATGAAAAAGCCTAAAAATAGGTACCTACACATTAAAATATAAGAAATCTGTAGATAATAAGGGTCCCCAGAATCGTCTCAGAGGAGTTTAAAAAATTTTTTAATATAAACATATACCGGGCTTCACGGAGGTCGTAGTGAGATTAAAATTACAGTTATACTTTTTACTAAAACTACATATAATATTAATAGTAGGGAGGTTAATTAAAAATGAGTAATGAACTTGTAGATACAACACTTATTCGCTGCCCAAGATGCGGACAGATGAAAGAACCAGATAAAGTAGATAAGCATCTGTGTAAAGAGTGCTCCGCGGCGCAGACGAATAGAGCGCGAAGATTAAACAATGTTGCTAAGAAAGACTACGTAGCAAATGCTCTAGCTAACGATATAGACCTGTGGGTGCAGCAGCCCGGCGAGACTCAGTTTGAGTTTTCAATATGGGTAGCTTATAGAGACTCTTATCCAGGGCATCGCGCAACATACAGGCAAGTAGCTGAGAGCTTAGATACAACGACTGCGGCGGTTAAGCGTGTGGCGATGGGCTGGGACTTTGCAACTAGGATGCAAGCATGGATTGACCATGTCGACAACGTGACGCTGATAAAACGGCATGAAGAGATTCTAGATATGAACAAGGAATATATAGACATTTCTGTAGGTATACGCAACAAGCTACATACTGCTATAAACAACATAGATCCATATGAGTTGGATGCGCGCGAGATTGTGGCGCTTGCTAGACTAGCAAATGAGACTGAGAGCAAAGCAAGACTTGACACGCTAGAGCACGAGGAACTACATAATTCGCTTACGTCTGGTAATACTAATAAGAGTGTTAAGACGGATTCTACAGACCAAGCGGACTTAGGGGACGTGGTGAGTATCCTTGCTAAGGCTGGTGTGCTTGAGGGCTTTTCCAGAGTAGGAATCAAGAGTACAACAGAGGTGGCACTTGTAGATAACAAGAACAACGTGTCCAACATAGTGATTGACAAAGAGGAGTAGATAATGCATAAAATAGGAGGAGTAGACAATCTGGTCTGCTGGAAGATGTGGCGCATAGATACGTACAGCAGCGACGCGGTGGCGTCTAAGCGCACGCTAAAATTAAATAGAGAGGTACGCTTGTCGTATCAAGAGTGGAAGGAAACACTGCTATACTTTGAAGGGGCCTGTGCTTACTGCGGCGCGACGCCTAGGAAAAATCAGCGCCTTACAAAGGATCATTTGCTGCCGATAAGCGCTGGAGGAAAAACGATCCAGAGCAATATAGTACCAGCTTGTAGTTCATGCAACGGCTCAAAGGGCTCTATGGACTTTAAGGATTGGTTCATGACGCAACCATTTTTTAGCCAAAATCGCTTAAATAAGATATTTAAGTGGCGCACGATAATGCGTCAAGTTGAGGCGAACAATGGGCATAGATAAGAACCTATCAGAGAAACTTGGCGTTAGATCAATGGCAGAGTTGCAGAAGCTATTAACGCCGCGGCTCACAAAATATATCCCGTTCAAGCCCACGGCGAAGCAACGCGCCTTCTTATTAATGAATAGTAAAAAAGAGGTGCTTTACGGCGGCGCTGCTGGAGGCGGCAAGTCTGTGTCACAGTTAATGGCTGCTCTACAATTTGTAGATATTCCAGGGTATTCTGCGGTGCTCTTTCGTAAGACGTACGCCGATTTATCTTTGCCTGGAGCATTGATTGATATGAGCAAGCAGTGGCTTATGCCATTTGTTAGAACCAAAGAGGTTAAGTGGTCTGAAAAAGAAAAGCAATATACATTCCCATCTGGCGCAACGCTTAACTTTGGTTATCTTGAAGCAAACAATGATTGCTATCGATACCAAGGAGCTGAATTCCAGTACATAGGACTTGATGAGGTTACGCATATTTCACCAGCAAACTACAGGTACATGTTTTCACGACTAAGAAAAACTAAAACATTACAAGTGCCGCTGCGCTTCAGGGCCACGGCAAATCCTGGCGGTGAATATGGTGAGTATTACTATCAACGTTTCTTTGTTGAGGGCGAGGAGAATGGGCGTGTTTTTGTTTCAGCTGGTTTAGATGACAACCCGTATCTAGATGCTGAATCTTATAAAGAGTCGCTAAATGAGTTGGATCCTGTAGAGAAGGAACAGCTACTAAATGGTAACTGGCAGATAAAAGCTTCTGGGGATATGTTTGATAGACACTGGATAGTTGTTGTCCCACCATCTGATACACCACTTGTAGTTAAGCGCGTTAGATATTGGGATATGGCTTCTACAGATCCTGCAAAACGTAAAGGTAAAGGGCGTAATAAGCGCGATCCAGATTGGTCTGTTGGTTTTAAACTTGCATATAGCCAAGGTATGTACTGGATAGAAGATATTGTGCGTGTCCAAAAAACACCTCACGATATTGAGACAATAATAAAGACGACGGCTGCCTCAGATGGCTATGACTGTGCAATACGTATGGAGCAAGAGCCTGGATCATCAGGTGCTATAACGATAGATCACTACACAAGGAATGTTCTACCAAGTTATGACTTTGCCGGTATAAGTTCTACAGGTTCTAAAGTTGAGAGAGCACGCGGAGTATCTGCAGCGGCGCAGGCTGGCAAAATATTTATGTCGCAGCGTTGCAGAAACATGCTACCATTCTTTGATGAGCTTGACACATTCCCATATGGGATGCACGATGACACTGTAGATGGTTTCTCAGGAGCATTTAACTACTTTGGTGTAAATGCACTGATTAGGTCACCTTCTGGAATAAAGAAACACGGCGGTTCATATTGGACTAAATTTAGGAGTTGAGATAAATGAGTAAATCTATTAATTATAAGCAACTAGGAACATCAGGACTTAGGCGCTATGGCCCTTATATATATGAAGAATTTATGCCAGAGCTGCGTTGGCCCCATGCTGGTAAGCTTTATCAGGAAATGAGTGATAATGACCCAGTTATTGGCTCTATACTATACTTAGCAGAGATGCTAATAAGAGGCACAAAGTGGTCTGTAGAGCCTGCTAGCACATCAAAAGAGGATGTAGATGCTGCTAAGTTCTTAGAAGAGTGCATGCACGATATGGATTCTTCTTGGGCTAATACAATATCTGAGATATTGTCGATGCTAACGTACGGCTTTAGCTTTCATGAGATTGTGTATAAGGTGCGACGCGGCCCTGAAGAGACTAATTTAAAGTATAAAAGTAAATATACAGATGGTAGAATAGGCTGGAGAAGACTACCGATTCGCTCTCAATTGTCACTATATGAGTGGGAATTTGATAGTGATAATGACGTTAGTGCATTTGTGCAGCAAGCGGCGCCAGACTATAAGATTATAAAAATACCAATGAAAAATGGTTTATTATTTAGGACGCGTGTTAGTAGAGATAACCCAGAAGGTAAGTCTTTACTCCGTAATGCGTATCGTCCTTGGTTCTTTAAAAAGCACTTTGAGGAAATTGAAGGTATAGGCATTGAGCGAGATTTAGCTGGTTTTCCGGTACTAACGGCACCAGAAGGCTTAGACCTCTGGAATGAAGATGATCCTAGAATGATTTCTTTGCGCACAAGAGCTGAAGAGCTTGTTACATCTGTTAGACGTGATAGTGAAGAAGGTGTTCTACTACCAAGTGGTTGGGACCTAACGCTGCTATCATCTGGATCTACAAGACAAATAGATATAGGTGATACAATTGGTAGATACGATAATAGAATAGCAATAACGATGCTATCTGATATCGTACTTATTGGTGAAAAATCTGGATCATTTGCTTTAGCAGATACTAAGCAATCAATGTTATCAGCTGCACTACAAGCACAATTGTTGAATATATGTGATGTATTTAATGATAAAGCGGTACCAGATTTATTTAGATATAATTCATTTAACAACATTACGGCACTACCAAAGATAGTTGCTGGTGAAATAGAAACACCTACTCTTAAGGAACTTGCCTTATTGTTACGTGCTATGAACTTAAATATAGCCGGCGATATGGAACTACAGAATTATTTAAGACACATATTAGGTGTTCCAGATGTTGATAAAAAAGTATTTGAGGAGGTGTACAAGCCACAAGGTGTAGATAATAGTGAGGTAAATAATGAAGATGGCACTAAAGAGGTTGATACAGAGCATAAAGATGTTATTGATAATGGTAAAGATAAAGATAACTCTAATGGTTTTAAAGATTCTGATGACGCTTCTAAGAAAGATTTCGAGCAGAATGAGTTAGGCTACACTGGAGGTGAGATGTGAGCGTATACAAAGATGATGTAGATTTAAGCGTTGAATTTAAAGTGTCTAAGTCTAATGATGAAAAGAAGCTTGTAAGCGGCTGGGCTAATGTTGCAGTAAATGCAAATGGTGAAATACCACTTGATTGGGATGGAGACATCATAGAACCTGGCGAACTAGAAAAAGCAGCTTGTAATTTCATGCTTGAATATGGTACTAGTGGAGTTATGCACGAGGGCGATGCTAAGGGTGCTGTTGTAGAATCAATTGTATTCACAAAAGAAAAACAGCAATGCTTAGGCATACCTGCTGGTATAGTTCCAGAAGGTTGGTTTATAACAGTTAAAGTATTTGACAATGATGTTTTTGCTAAAGTTAAAGATGGAACATTTAAAATGTTTTCAATACAAGGCGGCGCAAAGCATGTCGAAATTTAATGTTATACATTTCGCGCATACCGCGTATAATATGTATAGAGGGGGTGCAATAGATGCCGTACTTATTAAAAGACTTGGTTATTGATAGAGTGGACTTAGTTGATGAGGGTGCTAATTCTGCAGCCTTCATCGAATTGTTTAAACGAAAGGAGCAAGACACAAACATGAATTTTGAAGAAATTTTGAAAAAAATGAAAACAGAACATGCTGAAGTGATTACTTCAGAAATGACTGGTTTGTCTAAGGCTGCTGAAAAAGCAACTGAAGACCTTGATACTACAAAAGCTGAACTTGAAAAAGTTAAAGAAGAGTTGAAAACAGCTAAAGAAAAGCTTATGGGTAAAAAGGAAGAAGACGAAGAGGAAGACAAAAAAGATAATACACCAGAGGGCGTAATTAAGAGTATGCCTAAAGATGTGCAAGCTTTATTCTCTAAAATGAAACAGCAGAAAGAAACTGCTGAAGAACAGGTACGTAAAGCAAAAGAGGCTGAAAAGCATGCTGAGGCCGTATCTAAAGCTGCTGAACTTAAAGCATTGCCAATTGAAAAAGATAAACTTGTAGATATTCTAAAAAAATGTGATACAGATATGATTGATGTATTTACATCTATTAACACAGCTATAGAAGATACAGTTCTTAAAGAAAAAGGTAAATCTACAAATCAAGAAGATGTTAATAAAGGTGCTGATGCGTGGGCTAAAATTGAAAAGAAAGCCACTGAAGTATCTAAACGAGATTCATCTACAAAACAGAAAGCTATTGCTACTGTTATAAAAGAAAACCCAGAACTATACAAAGAATATTTAGAAGGAGGTTCTAATTAATGAACGCATATGAAATACCAAATCTACGATATAGCTTATCAGCCGGAGGCGCTGTAGATAGACGCAGATTTGTTTCTGTAAATTCTGATAGCCAAGGTATCCAAGCTACGGCTGCTACTGAAATCATCGGTGCTTCTATGAATGAAGTTACTGTAGATCAAGTATTAGAAATTGCTGATGGTATCGTTATGGTAACTGCTGCTGAAGCTATTACTGCTGGTGCCGTAGTGTACTCTGATGCTGATGGTAAAGTAGCAACAACTGGTACTATTGCAGCAGGTGTTGCAATAACTGGTGCTGCTGTTGATGGCCTAGTTGCTATCAAAATTAAATAAGGAGATAAATAATGCCAAATATGTCGAATGCTCATATTGATAGAGCGCTAACCAATATTTCTGTTGCTTATATGCAGGATGCTTCAGCTTTTATAGCTGATAAAGTATTCCCAATTATACCTGTTAAAAGACAATCTGATGTGTACTACACATACAATAAAGGCGACTTTATGCGTGATGAAGCACAGCTTCGAGGCGCTGCTACAGAGTCTGCTGGTGGTGATTACGGGGTAGAAGCTGCTGCACCATACTACTGTCGTAAGCATGCTTTTCATAAAGATGTTACTCCAGAAGAGCGCGGTAACTATGATGAACCATTAAATGCTGATACAGATGCAACTGAGTTTGTAGCTCAGAAGATGCTTATCCGTAGAGAAATGGATTGGGCTACAAAATTCTTTAAACCGGGTATCTGGGGCACAGAATTAGAAGGCGTTGGTGCAACACCTGGTGATGATCAAGTATTACAGTGGGATAAAGATACATCAGATCCAATTTCTGATATTACCGGCGCAGCTGTTACCATGGCTTCTGAAACAGGCTTTAAACCTAATACGTTGGTTCTTTCACCATTTGCATTTAATGCTTTAAAAAATCATTTTGATATTTTAGATAGAATTAAATACACACAAAAAGGTATCGTAACTACTGATTTGTTAGCAACATTGTTCGAAGTTGAGCATGTATATGTAGCTTGGTCTGTAGTTAATACGGCAGTTAAAGGTGCTACTGATAACATCGGTTTTGTAATGGGCAAAAATGCTTTACTTTGTTACTCTAATCCAAGTCCAGCATTAAAGAAACCATCTGCTGGTTACATCTTTGCATGGACAGGCTTAGAAGGTTCCGGTTCTTATGGTAACAGAATTATCCGTTTACCATTAGATTTACTTGGCTTAGGTACAGAACGTATTGAAGCTGAAATTGCTTTTGATACTCAAAAGGTTTGTGCAGACCTTGGTGTATTCTTTAAAGGTATTGTAGAGTAATGTTTGTCGTAAGACGACAATTTACAGATGCTACGGGTATTCATACAGTTGGATCAGTAATTGATTCAACTGTTATGAAGAACTTTAAAGCTAGATTGCGCAATGGATATATCATAAGAATAACAGAGCACAATTATTCAACATATGCTATCTTCTTTAAAAGAAGATATGGTGTAGTTATACCTAAGTTGCAAAAATCTACTGTAGCTAAACCTAAGACTAAAGCTAAGGCTGCTGCGGCTAAATCTACTGCTAAAGTTAAGGCTACTGTTAAATAGATAGGGGGTGACGTAATGTCTTGGACTTATTCTGGTGATCCTGGAAATAGCGATGTTGATAGATATAGATTCTTAATTGGTGATACACTAGAAACAACTCCAATAATGCAGGATGAAGAAATACAATTTGTTGTAGATACTTGGGCTGGTAATGAAAACAAGATATTATATCAGCTATTTAATAGAGCTGCCGTGCTATTTGCTAGAGATATAAAACGATCACTTGGCCCGCAAGAAGAAGACCCTAAAGAACGCATAGTTTTCTTTAAAGAGAAAGCTGCGGAATATAAGGCTTCTATCGTTAATAGCGGATTATCTGTTCCAAAATATGCTTATCCAAAAGTGTTTAGAAAAGGTATGCAGAATAACCCCGTTTGGCAAGATGGCGTTGATGGTGACAAATATGTACGCTAGCTTAAAAGACTGGATGAACTTACCGCTAAAGATAAAACCATTTAAGAAGCGCACCGGCGATGGTACGCGGCTCTACTATGATGATATAGATACATTTTGCTATGCAGAAGGAAAAGTTCAATTAACAACAGGCTCTTCTGGAGCCGAGGTTGTATCTAAAAAGCAACTATATGTAGAGGGTAATGTACAAATAAGTTCTCTTGATAACATTATATTTGACGATTTTGAGTGCGATATAATAAGTGTTGAAAATTTTTACGATATTAATGGCATTAGCTTGAAGGTGGTGTACTTATAATTGAAAGCTGATTTTAATTTTACCATAGATAAGCTTACGTATGAAGGCTTTGAAGGTGCTTGTGAGGCAGCTATTCAATGCGTAGGTAGAGGCACCAAGAAAGCTACAATTCAAGCTTGTAGAGAGATACGTCGCGACAGCATGGCACAAGTACCTGTAGATTCTGGTACGCTTATGAAAAGTTGCGATTGGATTGTTAATAGACGTACAGATACATCAAAAAATACTTGGGCGTATAAAGGAAAGGTATTTTATGGTGGCGGCGTTGAATCTTCTGTAAATCCTAATGGCGTGCCAGTTAGTTCATATATGCTTGATGAGCATGAGAACTTATCCTACAATCATAAGTACGGTAGAAAAGCTAAATTTTTGGAAGATCCTGTTAGAGAATATGGTGATAGGCAACTTGAAAAAGTTGTATATAAATACGCTAAGGAAGCTATTGAGGAAGTTAATAGAGGTCTTTATAAAGGCGGCGGCAGTATAAATCAGGACTTACTTGATGAATACACACTTGAATCTGAGGGTGAAGGTATCTACGGTGTAGGTACAAGTACATCAATGTATACAAAAGGACAAGCATATACGGACATAAATGCTGAGCGAGAAAACATAGCTGAACGTGCAAAATTTTTACGACGTAATGACAGTAAAAAAACGCGCAAAGAATGGGAAAATAGTACGAGTGAGTATCGCTATGACGAGAAAAAAAGCTTTAATAAGAACTACTACAACCGTGAGGATCCTTATAAGAACCTAACTGAAAGCGAGCGGTATCATAAATTAACAGACAACATTAGTGCCTATCATGCAGGCAGCCAATACTATATGGACCATTACAGAGCTAGTGCGCAGTACTACAGAGAAAAAGATGCTTTAGCAAAATTAGCCGAAACTAGCTCAGAAGCTAAAGAAGCTTATGCAAAGAAATATGCTAAGAAAACTAAATATAGAGAATCTGCATACAAAATAATTACTGATTATCAGTTACGCCAGTATGAATATGCTAGCACTAGGGAAAGAATGAGAAAGCATCTTAAGAAGGTTCATGATGAAAAATACAATTGGTAAGGAGTGAAACATGGATACGCCATTATTATTAGACTTAGCTAACTATCTCATCATTAAGAATATTGTTACTGAAGATGGCGTTGATATTTTCAGAGACTTTCAACCTGAGAGTCCAGATAGCGTTGTTGTTTTAACGGAGTATGGCGGAAGTGCAGTAAATCCATATGATGATGCTTTAAATAGATCTGTACAGATACTAGTTAGGGACAAAGTTACATCTACTGCTAAGCAGCGCTGCATAGATATATTTGAGCTTCTAAAGGCTAACATAAATGAGGACAGATCAATAGACCTGTACAATAACACCTGGAGCCAACTATATCTAAGACAGTCACCATTCAAGATCGGTATAGATAGCAATAATAGAGCTATGTATGTATTCAATGTAGGCATAACAACTACAAAAATTAATTAGGAGGAAAATATGGCAACAAGAATAGGCTGTGATAATCTAGTCTACGCAGTAATGACAACTGAGGAAACAACTACAGCAGCACCAGTTTATGGCGAGGTTAAGAGTGCACCAGGCGTAATGTCTGTAGGAATAAACCCAAATGCTTCTCAAGAAACATTATTTGCTGATGATGGACCTATGGAAACAGCTACTACTTTAGGTAAGGTTTCTGTAGAAATTAAGAAAAATGATTTGAGTGCCACTAATAAGACTGATTTATTAGGACACAAGATTGATTCAAGTGGAGCTGTTGTATATGGCGCTGCTGATGTGCCTCCATATGTTGCGGTTGGTTTTAGAGCACTAAAATCAAATGGCGCATATAGATACACATGGTTGTATAAAGGAAAATTTGTAGATCCAGAAGATACTAACGAAACCAAAGGTGATAGCATCAGTTTTCAATCTGATACAATTACAGGTGAATTCGTTCGCTTGTCTAATACTATAACAGTTGGTACAAGCAAAGTTAATCCTTGGAAATACGAAATTGATAGTGACGGAACAGATGTAACAGAAGCAACAGTAACATCTTGGTTCGATTCTGTAGCTATGCCAACCACTGCTTAATAGAGCAATAAGGAGATACGTATGAGCGTTTTAAATATAACAACAGATGCTGATGGTGTATTAGTTAGTACTTCAATAGATGACGTTAAACTAGATAATATTTTAGATGTAAAACAGTCTCTAGTTGGTGGTCGTTTAAGTGCTACTGTAACCGCAGTATTTGATGGAATAACTAGTACGCTTTTAGATAGTGAAAAAGCACCTACCCTAAGCGCTGAAATTAGCGCCGGGTCGGTTGCTGGAGCTACTAAAGTTACTATAGATTCTATTGGTGAAGGTAACCATATAGGTTACACATCATACGATACGTATGTTGCAACACCATATGTTGGTGCAACCTTAAATGGTACGGTACTTTATAATCAAGGAAACGATATTGAGTACTTAAATGTTGGAAGTGTTCTTGCTATATACGAACTTACATCAGAAAATGAAATCGTTAAATTTAATGAATTCATGTTAAAAGCAGAATATTTTAAGCAAGTAGAAGAAACTGAATAACAAAACTAAGGAGTAGAAAATGGCAAACGTAAGAGATATTAAAAGAAAAAGTTCAAAAATTACTTTATCAGATGGTGTTGAAAGAGAGCTAAAATACACACTAAATGCTTTAGCTATACTAGAAGAACGCTTTGGTTCTGTAGATGAGGCTTTTGACAGACTAGATAAAAACAGTGTTATAGCTATGAGATGTGTTATTTGGGCTGGTCTTATATTTGACGATAAAGATATAACAGAAGAGCAAGTTGGTAATTTAATTGATTTACAATACATGGATGAGCTTGTTAATGGTGTTAGTGATGCTATGAGCAATGATATGCCATTAGAAACAAAGAAAGCAACTCAGCTCCCAAACGCGTAGACCCCAACGACACCAGCGGCGAGGCAGCAGCTGGTAATGATTGGGATTGGCCATACATAATTTATGTAGGTAGAGTTTGGTTGCGCTATACAGATGAAGAGGTGCTTAACATGACACCTAGAATGTTTCAATCACAATTAAATGTTCATAAAGAACTAAAAGAAATGATGAGCGGTGCTGGCGGCGATTCGCCACAAGAAGCATTTGTAGATCAAATTGCAGGATGGTAATATAGGAGGTAGCATTGGCTGATTTTGGAAAATTAAAAGCTACACTAGATTTAGATATACAAAAATTCAGTACTAAAATGAAAGCTGCCTCTAAGAACGTTACTGATTTTAAAAACAAAATAACTGAAACTGCTAAAGAAGGCTACATGTCTTCTGCTAGTGAAGCAGTTACTAAAGCAGCTGATAGCGTTACAGGCACAGATACTAGTACTACAAGTGTTAAAGATACAAGTGGCGATGAGGCGATCGCTGCCGCTAATAAAAAAGCAGCAGCTGCAGCAACAGCAATAGAAGCTAAGAGCAAAGAAAAAGATGCTGTAGAAACTCTACGAGAGGCGTACAGTAAGAACGCTAAGAAGTATAGAACATTTGCTGAATCTAAAATTGAAGCTACAAATAAAGTTAAAACATCGCTTGAGTCACTTAAGCAATCTGTTGCTAGTGCACTGCAAGTAAAAGATATTGACAAAACGCAGACTATAACAGGACAGCTAGGAACGCAGATAGATGTACTAAAAACTAAGATAGCTGCTGCTGGAACCTTTGCACAAACATCTGGAGCAAAGGCAACTAGTGCTCTTGGAAAAGCTGCTTTAACAACAGCCAAGTATAGTGGAAAATTTGCTGGACTAGTAGCTAATATTAGATCTGCTGATGAACCAGCAGTTACGTTTGGAAGTACGGCATCGTCTGCTTTTGACAAATTAAAAACAAGCATAAGTGGTGCGAGTAATAAACTATCACAACTAAAAGCCGACTTAAAAGTTGGAGCCGATATAAACCCATTTTCTGATGTACCTGAAGACATAGAAGATATGAACAGAGGTATAACAGGTTTTTCAAATAGGTTCGGTAAAAAGATGGACTCTTTGAAAGAAAAGCTTAATGTTGGACTTGTAGAACCTGCTAAGAAAGCTAAGGTAGAATATAAAGATGTTGCTCGTATTGTACAAGGTATTTTAATATCTAGAGTATTCTACAGTGGCATGAATGCAATACAACAATGCACTAAGGCAGTTTGGGATTTTGCAAAAGAATTAGAATATGCAAAAATAGCTTATTCTAACTTATTTGGCAACACAGAATTAGCTGAAGAATTTATTAATGTATTAAAAGACTTTTCAGCAACTACACCATTCTCATTTGAAGAATCAGAAGATGCAGCAAAGAAACTCTTAGCATATGGTATACAGTATAAGAATGTAATGTATATGATGCAAGGTACATTGGCGGCCTCTTCAATGACAGCTGATGCACAAACCATAGATTCTGTATCTACAGCTCTTGGCCAAATTTATACCAAGGGTAGATTAATGAATGAAGAAATGCGGCAGTTAGCTGAAGCTGGCATACCTGCATATGAAATTCTGCAAGAAAAACTAGGTTTGACGCAAGAGCAATTACAAAACTTAGGCGATCAAAGTATATCATCAAGTGTTGCAATAAACGCACTTATAGATGGTATGACAGAACGTTTTGGTGGTGTAATAGCCTCTTCATCATCTACAATAACTGGCATGTTAAGTAATATTAAAGATAATGCTATTATGTTAGGTGCAAGCATATTTAATCCTATAATAGAAAAATTAAGAGGTTTCATAAGTTACTTAGATACTTCATTTAAAGAGTTGAGATCGATAGCTGATAATAGTGGCTTAGGTGGTGTTTTTGAACACATAGTACCAGAAGCGTACCAGCAAGAAGCACGAAGATTTTTAGCAAATCTTTTAAATTTAATAAAGGTAGTAGTTAACTTGGGCAAGGCAATATCAGGTTTTCTTAGTCCTGTACTACAGGCACTAGTTAGAGTATTCAATGCTTTTGCACCTACACTAAATATTATCCTAAACTTGCTAGCAGATTTAATACACTATGTAACTAGTAATGCTAAGCTTATGCAAATACTAACATCGTTGTTGGTTGCTGCAGCATCTGCTTTTATCTTATATAAGGTAAAGGGATATGCTACACTTATAGTTGCTAAGGTTATAAAATTTACAACATCAGCTGTAGAAACATTGTGTATAGCACTTTTAGTGCTGCTTGATCATCCTATATGGGTGGCATTAGGAGCAGCCGTAGTTCTTATTGCAACTTTAACTGGTACGTTCAATAAACTTGGAACAGCTATTTCAAGCTTTTGGGATAAACTTACAAATATATCTGGAACTAATCCAGATGATATACTATTACCAGAATCTAAAGAGAGAGCTTCAGACCTGGATAAATTTAATGAAGCACTTAGTGATACATCAGATAACATGGATGAGTTAGCAGACTCAACAGGAAGCGCTGCCACGGCGGCGAAGAGCTTATTGGCGTTTGATGAAGTATTTAATCTTGATGATCCTGATGAAAATATCAGTACTGATGATACATCTAGTGTAGATGATTATTTTGATCCTAGTGATTTATCAGTTCCTGATTATTCTGGCATTGATTCTGAAGATTTCTTGCCCGATGAAAGTGATTTAGATTTTGGTTCATATGCATCTAATCTAGTTAATGCGTTTACAGATGCACTTAAAGAAAAGCTCGCAGCTGCTGGTTTTACAATTAAAGATCTTATAGCTGGAGCACTTATTATTATTATAGCTGGTGCTATCGGTTTAGCGATTGCTGGCGTTTCCGGTGGTCTGATAGGTGTAGCTATAGGTGCATTAGTTGCCGCGCTGATACTAAGCTTTAAGCATGGTGTTGAGACTGGTGACTGGTTCGCATTTGCAGCGGTGCTTGTAACAGCTATTGCTGGAGCAGTAATGATGCTAACAACTGGTAGCGCTTCTGTACTAGCCGTTGCTATAGGCGCACTTGTTCTATGGTTTATAGTTGAGCTAAAGAAAGGCTTTGAAACAGGAGATTACACAGGACTATCGTATCCTATAATTGCTGGTATAGCTGCTGCAGTAGTATTCATAACGTCAAGTGCAGCGGTTGGTGCACTAGCCATAGCTGTTGCAGGCTTAGCAATATGGCTAATAAGTTCTATACATACTGCGCTAGAAACAGGCGATTGGAGCGGCACAGCTTATCCGATTGCAGCATCACTTGGCGGTGTAATAGGTTTCTTAATTGGTGGACCTGCTGGTGCTCTAATAGGTATTGGTGCAGGTTTACTCGTATCAGGATTATATAATCTTATTCATACAAAGTTAGAAGAGCACGGTGTAGAGCCTCTTGGCACTACCCTCGGTGATAAGATATTAACTATTCTTTCTTTAGCTACGCTTGGACCGTTTGGTCCTTTAATAGCCGCTGCGGCTAAATCGCTAGTGCTAAAAGTATACGAAAAAATAAAGACTGCTTGGGGTGAAGAAAAACTAGACTGGGAACAAATGGATCTAGAAGAAAAAATAGCAAAGGTATTTAGTCTGCTAGCATCTACTACACCTGTGGGTATAATCGGTAAAGCTATATCGAAACTAATAAAAGCTATATTGGAAAAATTTGGTATAGATTGGGCCGACGTTGAAACTTTCTGGGGTGAAAAGTACGAAAAGGCAAAAACATTTGTTGGAACATTTATATCTGGAATACTAACAACACTAGGAAATGCTTGGACGTCTATATCATCTTGGTTTGAAAATAAAATAGCTGAGCTAGAAGCATTTGCTGCTAGAATAAAAGCTGCTGTAAGTTTAGCTTCATCTAGTGGTTCTACTACTCGCACAGTATATACAAGAAGTGGTGATACTACTGTAGGCGGAAGCGGCGGAAGCTTTGGTACATCAAGATCTAGTAGCTCACTATGGGGAAAAATAAAAGGCAAGTTAACTGGTCATGCTACAGGTGGTATATTTAATAAAGAACATATAGCACAATTTGCAGAAGGTAACAAAGCTGAAGCAATTATTCCATTAGAAAATGAAAATGCAATGAGACCATTTACAGATGTTGTTACTAAAAATATATTAGAAACTATACTACCGATAATTGCAGCTAAATCTACAAGTACCCAAATTGCTGCGGTGTCGCCGTCTTCACAAGAAGACTTGAGACCTCTGTATGTAGGAACACTAGTTGCCGATGATAATGGCTTAAAAGAACTTGAAAGAAAAATGAAAATTATAAGAGCAAAAGAAACTAGAAGGAGTTAATATGGCTAAATTTGTTGTGAACGGCGTCGCTATAAAGACGCCTTCTACTTTTAAAATAGAGCGTTATAATGTAACGTCTATGACAAGACTTGCTGATGCTTCAATGTCTGGTGAACTAATAGCTAAGAAGAGAAAATTCTATTTTACATATGACGCAATAACCGGCATTGAGCTTGACAAAATATTATCTGCTATTTGGGATTCATCTAGCTTATTCTTTAATCTTAGCTATTTAGAAAATGGTGTCTCAAAGAGTGCCTCAGTTTATGTTGGTTCTATACCATCAGAACTGCACAAGGCAGGTAATTCATCAAACTGGGTTTGGAAGGGCGTAACGTTTAATTTAATAGAACAATAGGAGAATACACATGGCTAACACAGATTTATATAATGCTTCATCGCGTAGTCTAAGTGTTGAGATTGATATATACTTTTCAAGCGGTACGTTAACAGTTACTGAAAGTAACTACCTACTATCATTTGATTTATTAGAAGAGCTCGGTGCTGATGATGCTAATAGCGCAATCGGCACCACGTCTTCAAATGAACTTGATATTAAGCTCTTGAATAAAGATGGATTATTTAGTCCAACTAATTCTACTAGCATATACTATGGATCGATGACAGCTGGTACTAAGGTTGTTGCTAGAATAAAACCTGTAGATTCTACAGAATGGGATGAGCTTGGAACATTCTATGTTAGTGATTGGAGCACTGAAATAACTAGTCTAGAAACTAGCGTAACATGCTACGATAAACTACAGAGTGTCTTAAATTTAGATCCACCTGCTGCTGCGGCGCTCTCAGATATATCATTTGTTGATGCTTTTAATGTTTATTTAAATAAACTTAATATTGCACACAATGTAGATACCTCTATAAATGGCGAAATGTCTTGGTGGTATCCAAGTACTGATGTATCTAGCACACTTAAGTATATGACAAATGCATGTATTGCTGCTACATTCTGTGGGCGCAATGACGAAGTAGAGGTTAGAAGTATGACGAAGCAACAAAGCGTCGCCGCTACTCTAACGGATGGTAATCAAATAATATCTGCATCTATACCATCAACAATAAGTAAAGAATTTGATGGTGTTCTAATATCAATTAACAATACACAATTATCAGATATAGACACAATTCTTACAATAAAAGATTATACGGCATTAGCTGGAGAAAATACAAGTTCAAGCATATCACTTGGAACTTCACCAGTAGCAACTATCGAATCAATGCGCGTTAATTCATCAGACGATTCTGTAGATATAGTAGGTTATGAGCATTCAACATATACGTGCACTATAACTACAAGTAACTCTCTGGCAGATAAAAGCACAGAAATTGAAATGCTTGGTAAGACTATAGAGGTTGTAAAAGAAACGGCAGAGTCTTATGGTAATAGTCCAATGACTTTTGATAATATCTATGCACAGAATAGCACGGTATGCGATACTGCTTCAGATGTTTTTTCAAGATACATATCTAATCAAATACCTACAATGGAGCTTAGCATAAGAGGAAATCCAACACTACAGCTTGGAGATAAGATAAATGTTATTAGTGAAAAGTATAATCTTAATTATACAGGTGTGCTACAAAGAGCCTCATATAAATATGCTGGTAGTTTAAGCTGCACGATAACACTTATAAATAGTTTGATAATGGAGGTGAGCTAAGTGAGTTATGGAACTAGCATACTGCCTACACAGGTAGCAGATTGGACCATAATAAATGGCTCAATGTCCGGAAGCACTATATCGCTTGACGCAGGAGGATCCGCTAATGTAGAGATAACTACAGATAATGTAACAACTATATCAGAGACAATTAAGTTAACTATTTTAGCTAATAGCTACACAGTAACATCTAAAGCTAGAAATAGAGTATACATAAGAATAGTATATGAGTATGGCGAAACATCATCATACATGATACCAATTGTAGATACAGGTGATGGTTCTTTAGATATCGAATTAAACGCTAAAGAGTCCGCCTATACATCGATGTTCTTAACAATAGAATCAGACCTTGGCTTAACCGTTTATGACGTTGGCTTAAGTGTTATTTCATCTGGTGATAGCAGTGCAATACTTGCTGCTGTTGATGGTGTAACTGAAGAGATACCGAAACTACTAGAAGATTATAATAGATATCCAATTACAATAGGTGCAACTGAAGAGGTAATAGCCCTTATATCATGCAAGTTAACAGAAGGAACAGATATAAGCAGTCATCTACAGATAACTTATGTTGCTTCAAGTTCGTGCACTATAACGCTTAGGCTAAAAGATAACGGCGGCACTGAATTGTTTGCTCCAATACTCTATAGTGTTGATAGCGGCAAAGGTAGTTTAGGTGTGCCTCATGCATACTTAGAAAGACTATCTGGAATTCATACATTTACAGTAACTGCTCAATGCTCTGTAGGAACAGCAACGTTCTACACTAGAGGAATACTTTACACGATCGATGCGGGTCACTTAGCTATTAGATTAATAGATGTTGGTATGGATGTTAGGGATATTGCAATACAGCAATTACCTTCTGATAATTCTCCATCTAGTATATATGCTATAGGAATAGATGATGGCGTTGCAAGAGTTAAGTATAGAGCATACGATGAAGATGCCGCCGTAGTTTGGTCATCTGGTTTTATAGTAGCTGAAGCTAAAGATGCTGCTATTGAATTTGATGGAAACTTTGTTAGAAGAGATCAAGCAGCTTACTACACATTAGAATGCGACGAGGAGCCGAGTCTAGTATTTGTAGATATGGATGATAATTTATATTATCAATTAGGCAGCGACGAAACGACGCGGCACTTAATAGATACAGATGCATCTAATCCAGCTATGCTTAGAGGCTTTAGATCAGCATTACTTAAAACTGAAGACCAAGGCTTAATCATTGCTTATATAAAAGATGGGCAAGTTTACTACAAGAATTTAGCTTATCAAACTGATGAAGCAGAAGAGCGCACTTGGATTGAACCGCAGATAGTCACAGAACTTGGAACTAATGTAACTAACGTGTCGCTGCACCGCCTAAACGATTATAGAATGGGCTTTTTAGCAGAGAATGATACAGGGCATATTTGGGCAATAACTGATAGAACTTATATTCAATCATCTGTTCCAAGTGAATCACTTTATTTTGATTTAAGTCGTATTACGAGCTCTATAGCAATGTGCACAGCAGATGATGATTTCCCAACAGTTACGCTTACTGGAACTACACTAGAGGATGGATCAGGTTTTATACTTGAAAGTAATTATCCTATTGTTTACTATAGCGATAACTATTACGATTGCTTTACGTATGTTAGTACTACTAATGGCGAACCTACTATAGACAGTGTTGAAATAAATGATAATATAATTTCTGTTACTTTTGCAGAAAAGCAACTAAGTAATATTATGGTTATTGAGCCTAGAGCTATCAATATAAGAGTTTATGCAGATGGCTACGGTTATCTTTCGCTACCTTCTGATGATATTACTCTAACTTTTGTTAAAAAGTATAATTATTCTGAAGCGCTATCATTTAATATATCTTCAATAAACGCTAACATTACGCAAGTGCCTATTATTACAAGTTATCATGATGTACCTAGCGAATCGTTAGCATTTGATATCAGTAATATAAGCGCTAGTATAACACAAGAATCAATTTCGTACATTACCATAGATGTAGAAAATGATACGGACGTTACTAGTCCACAAGAAACTCTTGTATTTGATATCAATAATATTACTGCTTCAATAACAATGGAATATGTAGATTCCAGCAATATATAAGGAGGCTAAAATGCTTAAAGGACCAAAAATCGGCATACATAATAAATATAAAATAGAAAAGATTGATAAAAATGGTGATGTTGTAGATACAGCTTATGCCACAAACATTATAACTAATTCCTTCTGGACAGCTTTTTTTACAAGTAGCTATAAAGGAAGCAAAATAGAGCGACTTTACATTGGAACAGGAACAGGAACCGTATCAGCATCTGACACAGGCTTATTTGAGTATCTTGCGTATGCCGACATTTCTAGTCGATCATCAGAATGCGCCTACCCAACTTCTACATATACGCTAAAAGCTACATTTGCCGCATCAACTGCGATAGGCTCTATAACAGAAGTTTCTCTAAGAGGGTTCTCTTATACCCCCAGCAGCCATAACTATTATATCTCACATGCTTTACTTGTAGATTCTGAAGGTAATCCTACATCAATAGAAAAAACTGATACTGATATAATAATTGCTACCTGTACAATATACGTAACATTTACGATAAGTGACAGCAATTTAGTACTTATTAGTGCCTCTAACAATACGTTTCTAAAAAACTTTGCTTTGGCTACGTCTAGTAGCTCTTATAATGGTATTACGTATACTGGTATGCTTGAATCGGCCTATCTTTCAGTAAAAACATATGCTAGTAGTATAAAGCTTGGTACTAGCGCATCTGTTACTTCAGAAAACAATTCTGGTACTATTTCTTATAGCGAGTATTCAACAGCTAATACGGCTAGTAATAGTACCATTTATCCAGATGGCTATTTCCTTAATTACATAGTATTTAGTGGCCTTGGTTTTATAGAATTACCTAATAGTAATATGTTTGCACCTTATATGTTGGCACCAATTAGTTGTGGAACTGGCGATGGTGCTACGACAAGTTTTAGGTGCCCTATACCAGAATTTATTGAAGGAACTGATGTAGTAACCGTTGGCAGCGTAGAACTTGTTAATGGCGTAGATTATACTGTTGACCCATTAGGAAACTATGATGGCAACGATTCAGCTAAGAGCTGCTGCCTATCTACTTACGCATTAATTAATAATGAAAATGCATCTATTTCTGGTGGTGGTGCTTCTAGCAGATCTAGCATTTCTAACTCTACGTTTTCGCTAATCCCTGCTTCTTTTTATTACCGTTCAGGAGAAGCATATCCTAGCTTCGCGTATTCGGAGCAAGATGATAATCCTCTTGTATTTGATTTTGGAGAGGACGTTACATGTAATGATTTTTTTATTGAGGCTGTTGTTGGTAAGAGTGGCGGTACAGCATCTATTTTCCTAGAGTATTCCAGTGACAATACAACTTGGGCAGAAGCAGTTGCACTAACGGACGCTACTGTAACATATGTTAAATACCCAGAGTACACATCTACATACGTATCAAGTGCTGAAAATAATGGTGAAGCTGTAAATGTGCACCACAACTTCACAGAACAAACTGCGCGTTACTGGAGAATACGCACAGTAGGCGCCGAAATATACTATGGTATGTCATTAGGCCCAAAAACTTACATAGGTATTGGATCTGGTGATGGTATAGTATTTACAACTCCTCCAGCTGATGGAGCAGAGATACTTATATCTGCCCAGGTTGATAGGCCATACAAATCAGAAGAATACAAAATAATTAGTTCATATTCTGTAGGCATTAATTAACATGGCAACACTTAATTTTGAAAAAGTTTATTCGTACTCTGATACAGATGTTAGCCACTCTAACATCTGTAATGAGCCTGATAATACTCTTAATAGATTTTCTGTTAAAAATGACCGAGAGTATTATGAAACAAATGGAAGCGTATCGCCAGCAGATTATGACAGCGTAGATTTTAACAGCGCTGATAGACTGCTTACATCTCATGCTATTACTAATATAGGAGTAAAAACATTTCCACAAATTGGTTCAATAGGTTTCTACACCTTGAAACATAATAATAATAGTTTAATCGTCGCACCTATATTTACTAATAGTAAAAAGTATGAAGCGCCGACGTGCTCAGTTGATACTGGAACTGATACAATAACAATAAACATTGTAGATCCTGAGGATGTTGTTTATACATGCTATAGAGTTGTTATTGTAAAAAGCACATACGCTGATAATGAATTTACAATGGGTAATCTTTCTGATGAGTACATAACATACGATAAAAGCATCTCAATTCCTAAACCATCAAAAGGTATCTACACAGTGTTCTTATATGGATACATTGATGAACGCTTAGCGAGTGCTGAATATGAGCTTCCATCAAAGTTAACTTATGCAGACTTCGCACTTACAACGTATGGAGCATCTGGTAAAGTTGGACCAACGCAGGAAGAAGCAGATGCGGCGCTCGCTACAGTTACGATATTTAATGGAATACAGAAATATACTGTTGAAGAGTCTGGAACTTACTACCTAGAAGCTTGTGGTGGTGCTGGTGGTAGAGGCGGCGGATTAGATTCATGGGTAGGTGTATGGGGAGGCTTTGGTGCAATAATATCAGGTACATTCGATTTATTAGAAAATGATGAATTGTATATTCTTGTTGGACAAAAAGGTGTAGATAATACACAAACAAGTAGCAGCAATGGTGCTACCGGAGCAGGCGGCGGAGCGACGTACATTGCTATTAAAGACGATACATCTACAGATGTTTTAAATATACCGGCTTCAGATTATAGCGAAGCTTTATCTGTTAACGTTAGATTGTTGATCTGTGCTGGAGCTGGAAATGGTGGTAGCGATTCAACGTACACTTCATACGTTAATGCAAATGCGCTGTTAACAGAGGGTACTGATGACAGTTACCTAACAACTAGTTACTCTGGTGGTGGTTACAGTGACTATTATGATTCTCAATATTGTGGCACATCATTCTTAGAAGGCGGCGCCGCTGCAACCTATAACTATAGTAGGTATGGTACGTCTTATCCAGGCTTTGGTGGAGGTGGCTCAAACTATTCATCTGGATATGGCGGTGGTGGCGGCGGATATAGAGGAGGTGTTCCAGGCGTAACAATTGGAGGCTCATCGTATAATGCATGCACTACAGGAAGTGCTAAATTAAATACAGAAAGAACAGATGGATATGTTAACATGCTAAAAATTTAATAATGGAGAGGTTCATATGGTACCAACTTGGCTACATGACATAAGTGATTACATAAATATAGTAGCAGTGCTATTGAGTTTCATTGTAGTTTACTTATACACACCTATAGGTGTGCGTATTAAAAAATGGAAAGCTAATAATATTAGCAAACCTGATGAGGAACTACACAGGCAAATAGTGCAAATTAATGAACGTTTAATAGCAATAGAGTCGGCTAATAGTGAACTAAAAAGAGCAACACTTGCAACACTGCGAGATAGAATAACACACGTAGGCGAGGAGCACATCAAACGCGGCTACGTGTCAATCAATGACCTAAATATATTTATTAGTTTATATACAGCTTATAAAGAATTAGGTGGCAATGGTTTTCTAGCCGAATTAGATCGGTTAGTTTGTAATTTACCTTTAAAGGAGGAATTAGATGAATTTAAAAAGTAAGCTCAAAAACAAAACAATCTTAGTAGCTTTTATAGGTGCTTTGATTGGCTTTATCTACCAAGTACTCGGTATATTCGGCGTCGTGGCACCAATATCTCAGGATATTATTGTACAAGGTGTAGGTATCATTATAAATCTATTAACAGCATTAGGAGTAATTGTTAATCCTACAACTCCTGGCATAACAGATGGTGAATAACTTAAAACTTTTTCTACTATGCACAATAAATATGCTAATTTTCTTACCATTGAACTACATGATAATTGACATGCTTATTCACAGGCTATACCACGAATGCTTTGGTATAGTCTTGCTTGGCATAGTAATTGAAGTATTGACAATGTATAGCATTTTAAATGTTTATAAAGAGGGACTTAAATGACAAACTATGAAGAATTAAAAAGAGACCACAGAGACATAACATCAAGACTTGTTGTTGCCTTGGAAACAGAAGGAACTTTAAAATATGTAGATAGCATCTACAAAGATATACCTACTGGTATTGAAGATTTTGAAGCTTGGGCACATAAAAAGATTATTGAATAGGAGACTAATATGAGTGAATCTGGATATATAGCATGGGGCCACGGCACTACTACGGTAGGCGCCAATGATTGCGGCTGCGTTTATGGAGAGTATAACGAGGCAGCACTGGTAGGCCCAATAACTAAGAATTGCATTAACCAGTTAAGAGCATGGGGTATTAAGGTATACTCTGATGTAGATACAAACAATGATAGAAACATGACAGTGTGTGTTCAAAATGCAAATGCTGATGGTGTTAGCTTTTACTTTAGCGTTCACTGTGATTATAGTGGAGCACCATCCGGTACTTATCCGATTGTTTATCCTGGAAGTGCCGAAGGTTTAAGATTGGCTAATTGCCTCAACGCCGCAGTGATGTGCAGACTACCTATAAAAACGCGTGGAATTCTACAAACTGATTACTATGAAGTAACTTATACAGATAGTCCGGCATGTATATTTGAAACAGGCGGAATAAAATCTGATTTAGCGACGCTGCGAGATAAAGCAGAACTTTATGGATTTGCTTTAGCATGTGGTGTAATGGACTATCTTGGCAAAGACTACGATAAGACCTACCATGTAGATGGTAAAACTATTACTGTAGATACGAAAACTGCTACAGCACCTAAACTTGTTGCATCCACTGCTACGGTTGAAGCTATAGATTGTAGATATGGTGATAACAATATTGTTGTAGGGCAGATGCAAAGAGACTTACGCGCTATGGGATACACGGGAGCAGATGGAAACCCACTTGTAGTTGACGATGCTTTTGGAACAGATACAGCATATGCTGTAGGAACACTACAGAAATTAAATGGACTTACTGTAGATAAAATCTATGGTCCTAATAGCGATGCTGCGCTGATGCGTGAAATTCGTGTTGTCCAGAGAGCACTTGTAAAATTAGGCTACGACATCAAAGTGGACGGCGCCGTGGGTAATGAAACGCACAACGCATTAGTTGATGCTCAAATCAAAGGTGGTTCTACAGGAGATGGTATTGTAGGTACAGAAACCAAGGCTATTTTAGGTATTTAATTACTTGACGATTTACGAGGAACCTTCTCAGAGGGCTCCTCTTTTTTAATAGTGTTAATATACTACTAAGGCCTTAAAAACTCCTCTGAGACAACCCTGTAGACCCTAATTTATATAAAATACCTACAATTAATATAAAAAGGCGATACCTACAATATTTATATAGTAGATTGATATTTCACGGAGCAACGCCGTGGCGCCTATCTACAAGTATGATTAATGAATAAAGAGTGCGTAAAGGCACCGCGGCAGCGCCTCTCTACAAGTATGATTAATGAATAAAGAGTGCGTAAAAGCACCGCGGCAGCGCCTCTCTACAAGCCAAGGACCCGAGCACTAAATAAAAGGTAAGATTACCGAGGTATTAAGATATACTAATATATATAATATATATATATATATATATATATATATATTTATTATTATTATTATTAACTTTATTTTTCATACTTTTCTATGAATTTTTATCTTTTATTTTTTATCTTTTACTTATTCTTAGGATTTGCCCACCTCAATGTACTTTTAAAAAATTTTGTGTTTTCATTTTAAAAAAAATTTTTTTTATATTTATATATACACATTTTTAAAAAGGGCCTCTAAGATTAATAAATCCTAAGAATAAGTATAAAATAAAAGATAAAAGATAAAAGTAAGCAGAAAAAGTGGAAAAATAAAGCGCATTAATTTTGCTTATAAATTTTATAAACATTAATAAATTCTAATACTTTGCTAATAAGTACGTCTTAACTATTTATGCCTCGATTGCCTTTTTATCTTATTACCTTAAGTGCAGGCTAAATAAGATGGTATTCGTCCAATACGCCATGGCCAATAAAGAAGGTGTAGATTAAAAAATAAAATTCCGTGAAAAAAAGGCTTTACTTTTTTAATAAAAGGTGGTATAATATAATAGTAAGAGAAATTAAAAAAAATCTTCTCTTATAAATATTTTAGTAGGAAGGATAATTACCATGGCAAAGAAGTTTGAAGTAGAAGTAACAGTTCCAGAAGGTTTTTCAGCAGGAGATACATTCACAATCGAGGTTGAAGCTCCAGTAATGCGCCGCGGCGCACTAAAAGGTATTGCAGTAGAAGATATGGACAGTGAACAAATTGCGCGTGAAATCATCAATGCTAAATCTGTATTATACAAATATACACATAGTGGCAGAGAAATTGATGAAGAAAAATTAGCAGCTAAACAGGCTCGCGTCGACGCAGCAATTGCTCACAGAGATTACCTGATGAACGCTCTTCCACCAGCAACAGATGAATGTGATGAAGAATGGGATGAAGATGAAGATGAAGATGAAGATGAAGATGAAGAAGTTGAAGCCATTAGCGGCAACTTTGGTGATGTTGACATCTCTGTAGATTAATTACAGAGCGTATTCGTAAGTAAAAAGTATTAAGCTAACCGTGAACAAGTAAGCTTATTAAATTAGAAGAAATTAATTTAGGCAGCAATGATGCCTGTCAGCGCCGCCTAATATTAATCTGTTTTTACATGTTAATCTTTTATTTTTAGAACTAACCACAGGCCTTTAATAGAAGTATTAGAGGCTTGAGGCTGTTTCTAATTATCACAGTGCTTTTTTAGTTAAGCGCTAAAGAATGAGAGTTGTGCGCCCGTGATAAGGTAACCTCTCTCCTCAAGCCGGTACGGGAAGTGTGCATAGGAGATATGTAAGCAACCGGAATAACTCTGTAGATATAGCAAAACACTACAATAATTTTCATACACCTTCAACTTTGTTCTTTAGTATTATTCATCCATGCTATATCTACATTTAATTTATCATGCGTCATGGCCATCGGGTGGTCGAAAGATAGGTTCGATTCCTATATGATGCGCCGCCGCCCTGTGTCGTTTTTTGTGCTGTTGGTCATTCAGACTCTTTCTAGGCACAGGGTGCGTATTTAATTAGCACGCGGGTGTAGCTCAGATGGTAGAGCAATGGTCTCCAAAACCATGCGTCGAGGGTTCAATTCCTTCCTCCCGCGCCATTTTTAAGTTTAGGATTGTAGCTCAGTGGTTAGAGCAGGGAGCTTATATCTCTCAGGCCGTAGGTTCAAACCCTACCAGTCCTACCAATAAGAACTAGGAGGTTATAGTGACTGAAAAGATTATTCTATCAGATAATTGTTTAGAAGTTAAGTGCAGCCGCGACGATGTTGACACACAATCAAAGCTAGAAGAATTCTATCCAATAACTATTAATAGAATAAAAACGAACTACAAGTTATCAATGCACTTGCTACCAGAAGTGCTACGTTCTTTAAGAGGTATAGACGAGACTAACATCGGCACAGCGCCGAGAAAAGTACAAGATTACTTCTATAAAGAATTTTTTATTAGACGTGGTGTAAACGATTTAATTAAGAATGGGCCTAAGAAATCGCATGTAGTTAATAAGAATCTTACTCTGATGAGACACCAGCAGTTAGGGAGAGAGATAGCTGAGATCAATGATAGGTTTGCTTTTTTCTATGATACGCGAACTGGTAAGACGCCTCTATCATTAGCAATTATGCACGACGACCTTATGAAGCATCCAAATAATAAGTGGCTTGTAGTTTGTCCATTAATTTTAATAGACAACGCATGGTTACCCGATGCAGAGGAGTTCGTTCCAGACCTAAAAGTTGTAAACTGTCACGCTTCTACTAAAGCTAAGCGCTTAAAAAAACTTGCTGAAGAGGCACAAATCTATATCACAAACACTCAATCATTTACAAACTACAGAGAAGCATTTGAAGCATTGCATTTCGAAGGTTGTATTGTAGATGAGAGTTCTGATATGAAAAGTGCAAAATCAAAGGTTAGCAAGAGCTTAGTGGAATTCGCACAAACTGTTAAAAAGTTCTATTTATTATCAGGCACGCCGGCGCCGAATGGCGAGTACGAATACTATATGCAGTTAAAAGCAATAGATTTTTACGGTATGCAGCCTAACTACACACGATTTAAAAAGCGATATTTTACGAATATTTCATACAACCCTCAATATGAAAAGCTTATGTTAAGGGATGATCGTAAAGAAGAGCTGCTATCTTTAATTAAAGAACACGCATTGTATGTAGATAAAGAAGACGTTTTAACGACACCTGGTAGAGTATTTCATGAAGTAGAATTAGAAATGCCACCAGCGCTTAAAAAGCACTATACGAATTTAAAGAATAAGTTCTGTGTAGAGCTAGAAGGTGAATCGACTATAACGGTGCCAAGCGCCGCGGCGAAGATAAACAAGTTAAATCAAGTATCTTCAGGTTTTATAATCGATACGCAAGCAATAAAAGAAAATAAATTTTATGAAGAGAGCAACGAAAAAGAATGGCATCTGCTTGATGACTTTAGATTCAAAGAATTAATGAAGTTATTAGATAAGCAAGGCGTTAAAAATGAGCAAGTTTTAATATGGGCTAACTACAGGGCTGAATTTACAATGATAAAGGAACTGTTAGGGGACAATTGTAGATGCATTTACGGTGGAACTACAATAGAAGAAAAAACAAGTGCCATAAAATTGTTCAAAGAAGGAAAAATACAATATTTAGTAGCTAATCCGGCAAGTGCCGATAAGGGTCTTACTCTTACCAACGCGCATATTGCTATTTATTTTAGCCTAAACTGGTCTTACGAATTGTTTAAGCAAAGCATGGAACGAATATATGGCTCAATTAAAAAACAGCCTAAGCCATGTGACTACTATATATTGATTGTTAAAGGAACTGTTGACAGAGTTATCTACAGTGATGTACTAATTGGTAAACGTTCTGCGAGCACTGCTATTCTCGATCACTTAAAAGGAGGAAGCGATGAACGACCTTAGTAAAGTATATACAGAAGAGGCAGTGCTATTAAGAAAGACAATGAAATGGTTAGAACCACAGGTTAGAGATAACATTGTGGCGCTTAGGATATGCGATCGTTACGCTAAAGGATACTCAGATATTTTTATATGCGTTAATGGTCGCTTAGTTTTGGCAGAACTTAAAGATGATACAGGCCACCCATCACCGCATCAACTGCTATTTATAAAGAAAATGCGTAAGGCTGGTGCAATAGGTGGAATCTGTAGATCAATACAGGACGTAGCCGACTTAATAGATCAAGCAAAAAACATCAAATGAAAGGGTGCGCAGTGCATGACAACATTGAATTAACTATAAAAGAAAATACTGGTTTAATATTTAAACAGCTACATAAGTTTCATCTAGTGGACGATCCAGAAGCAGAGAGCATAGGCTATGAGGCGTTGTACAATGCAGCTCTAACTTATGAATCTACAAAGAAAGCTAAATTTTCAACGTATGCAACTGTTTGTATATATAACGGTTTAGGAACGTACACTAGAACTTTAAATAGGCAAAGACAACTAGATGTAATATCTTACAATAATAAAGTATCAAATGGAAGCTATGAAGCTGAGTATTCTAATTTTATAACAAATGGTGTTAGTACTGAAGATTGTTGCATAAAGGAAGAACTTTGCGCCACGGCGCTGCGGACTTTTGATGAATTACTCAATAAGCTTACGAATGAAAAACATAAGAAGATAATAATTGCTTGGCAAGAATCAGATTATAGTGGCTCTACAGTAGAGTTAGCTATAAATGTTGGCGTGTCGCAGCCTTATGTTAGCCAAGTATTAACTAGATTTAAAAGCGATATGAAGACAAAATTGAAGGAGTATTACAATGACTGATATAGTAGAAGTATTTATTAAGATTAAACAATCGCATTCTAGAGATGAAAAGAAGATGATAATCGCTAACAATGCAGAAGTAGATGGTCTTATCTATGTACTTAAATTCTTATATGATCCTTATATTAAAACAGGTATATCAAAAAAGAAGCTAAGTAAAATTGATAATATTAAAGGTGTGCCATCTATTAAAATACCTTTTAAGCACGATGCGCTTTATAAGATGCTAAACTATTTAGAAAACAACAACACAGGCTCTGATACAGATCTAGAGTATGCCGCTTACTTTTTAAATTCTATTAAAGTAAAGTACGGAGAAGATTCAATTGAAGAATCTTTTGCACGTGGGTTAATTACAAAAGATATTAAAGTAGGTATGACAGCTAAGACACTAAACAGTATTTTTGGCGATGACTTTATTCCAATCGTCGGATGCATGTTGGGTAAGCTATACTCTGATGTTCCAGAAGATAGTATAAAGTGGCCGTGTATAGTAACTGAAAAGTTGGATGGTATACGCAGAATCATTATCAAAAAAGATGGTGTTTGTACATGCTATAGTAGATCCGGGCACAAAGATGAAGGCTTAGTAGAAATACTAGAAGATGCGAAGGAACTACCAGATAACCATATGTATGATGGTGAGCTACTAGCTATCGGGGAGTACGACAATTGCATAGCACAGCGACAAGCTACTAATTCTATTGCTAATAGAAAAGGTGTAAAAAAGGGTTTAGTATTTAATGTTTTTGATATGGTTGCACTTGATGAATACAATGCAGGAGTATCAAAAGTTAAAGCATTTGAAAGAAAAGTACGACTAGGTGCAACACTTATGGATGAAAGCGTAAAAATACTTATTGGAGATGAGTGGTACGGAACAATGATAGCTTTTGGTATCGACTCAATACTGAAGTATATAAAGCCTGTACCAATATTAGGACTTGTAAAAAGACTATCAGATGTGACACCTATTGTAGAGAAAATATGGTCTGCTGGCGGCGAAGGTGTTATGCTTAATACAGCAAATGGTTTATATGAAGTTAAGCGTTCATCAAGCTTACTTAAAATTAAGCATACAGAAGAGCACACACTTACAGTTATAGATTTACTAGAGGGCAATGGTAAAAACACAGGTAAATTAGGCGCCGTGGTTGTGGACTACAATGGTGTAAAACTTGGTGTAGGTTCTGGTTTTACAGATATGCAGCGCATTATCATATGGGATAATGGACGAGAATTTATTGGTCGCGAAGCTGAAATCGAAACATTTGGTGAATCTATAAATATGGACGGTAGACGTTCTTTAAACTGTCCTATATTTAAAAGATTTGTGGGTGACGAGTAATAATGGAATTCGACGATAATTTAAAGGCAAATATATGGAAACATAAAGCTCGCTATAATAAAGATACAGGTTACACACCAGAGTTTGTAGAAAGTCTTAATATAATATCAGTAGATGATTTTAAGAATTGTAGTTTAGAAGTACAGGATATGTATGTTAGAGATGTTATAAGCAAAATACGAACTGTTAATGTGTTCCCAATCTACAGGTATACTAGAGAAGGTATCTTGCAGGAGATACGTAGCTGCTTTAAAAAGAAGATAATGTTCTCAGGCGATCGCCTGAGAACACAGAGCTACGTTGGATTAACGCTTTTAGACTTTATGTTTCCTAATCTACATACTATTGAAACCGGTAACAGCAAGAGAAATAATATGTATAGTAGATTTTATGACGATGATAAGTTAGCAAAGTGCTTAAATAGGCACATGAAAAACTACAGATTTAATAATATGCGAACACCATTTTTTATGTATGGCCGTTATTTTTGGCAAACGGCCACTAATTTTATGCCTATGAGAGCCAAAGCATTATGTGAACGCTTCTGTAAGCGCCGCGGCACTGTATATGATTTCTCTGCAGGTTATGGTGGTAGAATGCTCGGTACACTATCAAGTGCAAATGAGTATAAATATATTGCTTGTGAGCCAAATACAGAGACCTGGGTTAATCTACACAGACTTGGACAATACATAGAGATTGTATCGCAGCGCAGCCACTCTTATGAAGTGCACAACATTGGCAGTGAAGACTTTATTCTACCTAAAGAGTCTGTAGATTTTGCATATTCTTGTCCGCCCTTTTATGGTCTTGAGCGCTATACGAATGAAGCAACGCAGAGTTTTGTTAAGTATCCTAAATATGAAGACTGGTTAGAACACTACGTTAAACCTACTATAAACAATATATACAATTGTCTTAAAAAGGATTGCTTTTATGCAGTAATACTTTGTGATATTTACTACATTAATAAGAAGTATTTATTAAGAACAGATTGGGATCGCATAGCAATATCTAGAGGTTTTGTTTTACACAGCATTTATGGTATAAATTCTAAGACAAGAAAAGCAAATGATAATAACGAAGCAGTATACGTTTATAGAAAGGCTAAATAAAAATGATTAAAAATGAATTGGATTATTTAACGCTATACAATGTAGCAAATGTAATGAGCTTATTTGATATAGACCCTGGTAATAGAGAAGGCATAATTGTTTTAGATTATGTGCGTAGCTTTTATAAAAGAGAAAAAGAAGGCTCAATTAGTTGGATCGATTTTAATAAAGCGATCATTAAATTTTTGAAAAAAGAAAAGAAGCGAGATATTTTATTAAGCTATAAGCTAGACGACGCTGCGGTGCTTTTATTAGCTAAGATTAGCGAGGTGCTTTAATGTTACTGATATCTACAGATGGTGCTTGTAGAAATATAGGCACGCCTGAATGTACCTCTGCTGGAAGTGCTTTTATTCAAGAGCTACACAATGATGCAGATAATGGTGGTGCATTAACTGTTTTTAAAACATCAAGTATCTCTAATTTTGAAGAGGGATCAACAAGCCAAAGAGGTGAACTTATGGGCATGCTTTGTGCTCTTAGATACACTTTAAAGCGCAAGAAAATGACACATATTGTCACTGATTCAGAGTATGTCTACAATACTTTAACGCGTGAATGGTACAAAGCTTGGTTAAACAGCGGATGGATAACGCGCGGCGGCACCGAAGTTAAGAATCTAGACTTATGGCTACAAGTAGTAGAGGCATACGAAGAGTGCTTAGACGAACATATTGATTTAACATTGAACCATATCAAGGGTCATTGTATTCCATTCGGTGCAGTGACAGCTACAAAATTATTTAATGAAGATAAAACAGGTAAAGCACTATTGGAAGCAGTGTATAAAAAGTACGATGCGCATTCTTCTGATAAGTACTTAGCTAGACTTAAGCACGCAAATGATGTGCACTTTAAAAACAATGGTTTCAAACTATTGGACGCAACGCTACGTACTTTTGTATCAGCAAACGTGGTTGTAGATTTAGTAGCGAATATATACTTAGAAAAGCAGATGTCTTTGCTAGGCAGCATCTAACTATATAAATGAGCAGAAGGTAGCTATATTTTTCGTAAAATGTGGTTACACAACCGCGTAATTTTGTGTTATAATATAATAGTAGAGAAAATAAAAAGTAGCTCTACAAAAATAAATAAAGATGGAGATAAAGATGAACGAAGAAAACAGTATTGTAAAAGAAGAAACGGCAGCAGTAGAAACATTAACTAATCAAAATGTACCAATGGGCTTTGAAGATGATGATACAGATGATATTATTATTCCAAGAGTTAAAATTGTACAGACGTTAAGCCCAGAAAGAAAAGATAAGGTTGCTGAAGAAGGCGATATTATCAATTCTTTGACAAAAGACAAGTTGAATAAAAAAGTATTCATTCCAGTATTTAAATACAACAACAACATCTGGTGGAGAGATCGTGCTGATGGTGGTGGAATTAATTGTACTGCTAAAGATGGGCGCCACGGCGTTACATCAGATGGAACTAATTTAATCTGTTCTGCTTGTAGAAAAAATGAATTTGATAATACTAAACAAGGCAGAGAAGCTCTACCAAAATGTACAAAATACATTAATTTCTTTGGATTCTTTGCTGGAGAACGCATGCCTATCATTTTAAGCTTTGCAAAAACAAACTACAATGAAGGCAAAAAGCTTTACAGCTTAGCTAAAGTATCTATGCAAAATATGTGGAATCACGGTTATGAACTTAACGAAAAAGTTATGGCTAAGAATGGCAATGAATGGTTTATTATTTCAGCTACACCAAACGGTGTCACAGGTGCTGAAGATAGAGAGTATGCTTTAAATCTATACAAATCATTTAGAAATACAATTCAAGATGCAGTAATTGATTCTGAAGAGGAAACAACAGAATTTAAAAGTGCTCCTGTAGATGTTTCTGCAACAGAATTTTAATAGTAACAAAAATAAGTTAGATTAGGCGCACGTAATGTGCGTCTTTTGAAGGGAATTACATGCGCTGGAGTGAATACACAAATAGAATATTAGCTGAGATAGACAACGAAGCATTCTTTATGAATGAGCTCAAGAATGTTAATCGACGCGGCACTGAGATAAAAGCTGAATGCCCGTTCAAAGAACTGCATGAATCAAAAACAGATAATAATCCGTCATTAACAGTTAATCTTGCAAAAGGCGTTTATTATTGTAACAGCTGCCATTCAAAAGGGAACATACATACAATGTATAAATATTTGTATGGCTTAAAGAATGAGGAAGCTTGGTTCAATCTTGGAGATGCTTTAAAGATTCCTAGACCTAACGGTACTAAACCGACAAGGCCATCGATAGAAGTTGGCTTAGTGCAAGAGTACCACAGTGCTCTACTTAAGTTAACCGGTCCAATACAAGATGTGCTTGCTAATAAGCGCGGCTTAAGTATTGATACAATTAAAAGATTCCAGCTTGGCTGGGACGGCGAAAGAATAACTATTCCGATATACGATGAGTATAATGAATTAGTTAACTTTAGACGATACAAATGGAACTCAAACGAAGACCAGTGGAAAGTACTAAATTATGTAGATGAATATAATAATGCTTATGGCGAAGTTAGAATATTCGGTATAGACAATGTTGTAGATACTACTAAAGAGTATGTTGTTTGGGCTGAAGGTGAAATGGACAGGATATGTGCAGAGCAGCATGGAATTATAACTGCTTGTGCAACATCTGGTGCAGGTACCTGGAACCCAGCATGGACGAAGCTTTTTAGGAACAAGAAGCGTGTATACATTGCACAAGATAATGATGAAGCTGGACGAATAGCTACACGTAAATTGTGCGAAAAATTATTTAGAATTGTAGAAGTATACGTAATTGAATGGCCCGAAACTTTTCCAGAAAAAGGCGATATAACTGATTTTTTTACGAAATGTGGTTTATCTACGAGCGATTTTAAAGACTTAATGGCTAGTGCGGTTAAGTATGTTGATCCTTCTGAAAAAGAAGATTTAATAGCAAGTGAGCAAGAAGCCGAGGAGGTACATTTATCAGATAGTTCTGAGGCTGCTTACTTTGGCAAAAGATTAAAAATACCAGTTATGGTTAGTGGAAAAGATAGTACGCCATACTTGTGTCCTAAAGTAATCAAAGCATCGTGCGGCGACGCTGCTGATGCTGATAATAAGAATTGTGCAGGTTGTAACTTAGCTTTGCACGCTGGAGAAATGATAGTAACGTTAGATTCTAAGAATAAGGATATAATGAAGCTAATCAAATGCTCTGAAAAACAACAATTATATGCTCTATATGATATACTTGGAATTAATCAAAAATGTAATAAGTTCACAATGGAGATACAAGAACATATGAACTTAGAAGAATTGAGATTAATACCAAAAGCTGAAGCAAACTTTGGCTTTTCAAAAGAACATGAGTATGTAGTTAGAACAGGCTATTATGCAGGTAATAATTTAAAGACAAATAAAAGATATACTATGGCAGGTTATATGTATCCTGATCCAATATCACAGTATGCAACTTACGTCTTTGATAAAGCATATCCTGAAAAAGATATGATAAGCGATTTTGAAATGAACGACGAAACGCGGCAGCAACTACAAACTTTTAAAGTTAAGCCTGGACAGTCTGTAAAAGATAAATTTAATGAAATACATAAAGACTTAGAAAGAAACATAACATACATTTGGGAACGAAGGAATATAGCAATTGCAGTTGATTTAGTTTATCACACAGCTCTTAACTTTTATTTTCAAGAACAGTATGTTAAAAGAGGCTGGGGTGAATTACTGATAATTGGTGATTCTGGACAAGCAAAAACTACAATTGTAGAGAGACTAATGCACCATTATAGATTAGGTGAGTTGCATTCTGGTGAATCATCAAGACGTACAGGACTTGTGTACAATATGCAGCAAAATAATAAACGATGGTTCTTAGTATGGGGCGCATTTCCATTAAATGATGGCGGCTTAATTACAATTGATGAGTTATCTGGTTTGAATGAAGATGACTTAGCAGTTATGTCTGATGTACGATCTAGTGGTTTAGCGAAAGCTACAGGAGTAATTACTGCTGAAACTACAAGTCGTACAAGAGCAATATACATATCTAATCCAAGGAATGGTAGACAACTAAACTCAGAGACTTATGGCGTAAGCTCTGTGCTTAAACTTATGGGTAAAGCTGAAGATGTGCGGCGCTTAGATATAGCAATGTCTGTTGCATCTGGAGACGTTGATCCTGAGCTAGTAAACAAACCATTAAAAGATATGGAGGAAGTACCTCATGTTTATACATCAGACTTATGTAATACAAGAGTATTATGGGCCTGGAGTAGAAAACCAGAGGATATAATAATAGATGCTGAGACAACTACATGTATACTTAAGCATGCTACAGAGATGGGTAGAAAATATTCATCAAGTATACCAATTGTTGAGGCAGCAGATCAAAGAATAAAGATTGCTAGATTATCAATCGCCGCAGCGGCGTGCGTATTCTCTAGTGATGAAACAGGTGAAAAAGTAATTGTTAGACCAGAGCATGTAGAGTACGTTGTAGATTTTATGAACGAATTGTACTGTTCTAAAAGCTTTGGTTACGATAAATTAAGTGAGCAAGCACGTGTAACATCTGATACATCAAGCAGTAACATCAGTAAATTAAGAGCCTTATATCTAACCTTACCACTTGTAGATGCAGCAGAAATGGCAACAATACTATATCAGTTACCATACTTTAGCCGATCTACACTTGAAGATTACACAGGTTTGTCACGCGACGACTTAAAGATGCTTCTTAAGTATATGACTAATTATCACCTAGTAGATAAAACGCATAATAATTACAGAAGATTACCTTTAGGAACTGAATTGTTTGAAAATTTATCAACAGTTAAAATAACTAAAAAAGAGATAGAAGCGGCAAGAAAAGAATTTTATAATACAGCAGATTTTTAGGAGGCAAAATGGAGAATGAGTTAAGATATTATCTTGGTAAAATTAAAGCGGCGATTGAAGAGGAATCTTTTGAGCCATCTTACATTATTGTGGCAACTAAGCTGCCTAGCGAAGCTATAGAATTAGCGATTAATACAACAGAATTTATCAAAAAGATTACCTACATGCTAGAAGCATACGATGAAGATATGCACTTAAAAGCTAACGATAAAGTTTCTATTGTAAACTTAATGATAGTATGACAGTAGATATGATTAAGAGTCTTCCTAATTGCGTCGTCGCATCTACAGTTGCTCAATCTGATGATGAAGATGGATGGTTATTAGCAAGAACAAAAGGAATTGGTGGTTCTGATGTAGGGGCCATCTGTGGTGTTAGTCCGTTTTCATCAGCTAGACAAATCTACATGAGTAAGACTGGACAGATGCAAGGTGCTTTAAAACCAAATAAAGCTAGCATAGAGCGTATGCACTTTGGTACAACACTTGAGCCAATAGTAGCCGATGAATATGTTAGACAAACAGGTAAAAAGATTGTAGTTTTAAATGCAACTATGGCACATAAAGATTATCCTTGGGCGCTAGCAAACGTAGATAGATTAATAGTTAACGATGATGGTAAGCCTATTGGAATACTTGAGTGTAAAACTACAAGTGAGTACATGAACAGTGAATGGCAATCTGGTGAAATCTTAGAATCATACATATATCAATTAAACTGGTATCTGTGGATATTAGGATTAGAACATGGTGCATTCGCATGTTTAGTTGGCGGCAACAAATTTTACTACTATGACGTTATTAGAAATGACGAGTTGATCAATGATGTAATTTTACCGCAGGTTAAAACGTTTTGGTTCGATAATGTTAAGAAGCTAGTTGAACCTGAACTACAAGCAACAGACACAGAATTTGCTAATAAAGTCTACAGTAAAGTTAACAAAGAAGCTGAAATAGTGCTTGAAGATGATGTAGATAATGATTTAGCTGCTACAGTTGTTGCATGCAAAAGCGAGATAAAGCGCATTCAACATGTTTTAGATGAAGCGTCGAATAGAATAAAGGACAGACTTAAACAAAATGAAATTGGTTATACAAGCGACTACATAATAAAATGGAAGCCACGTAAAAGCAATCGAGTTGACACTAAGTTATTAAAAGCAGAATTCCCAGAAGTATATGAAAAAGTACTAAAAAGCTCAGAGTACAGAGTTATGACAGTACGTGGTTGTGAATAGAAAGTAGGATTTATATGAAAGTACAACTTATTGATTTTGGTTATCATAAACTACCATGGAGAGTCCATGATAATGATGCCGGCGCAGACGTTTTTATGCCTAAAAGTTTTTTAATTAAAGCTGGAACCACAGCTAAAATTCCACTTAACTTTGGCTTAAAGCTACCAGATGGATATGCAGCATTTATTTATCCAAGAAGTGGTCTAGCTTCAAAAGGTATTGTATGTGAATTACCACCTATTGATTCCGGTTATAGAGGCAACATACACGCTATAGTATCTAATGTATCTAATGTAGATGCTTTACTTAGAGCTGAAGATAGAATTGGACAGTTAGTTATTATGCCAATAATTATTGCAGAGTTTACAAGCGAAGAGGGTAAACAACGCGGTACCGGTGCATTTGCATCTACAGGCAATTAATTAAATATTAGTAGAAGTCGAAAACAGTATTGTAGATAATATCTACGGAAATTAGGAGAAAACAAAGATGAGTAATGTAACAGAAAAATCAGAATTAGTGTGCACAATTAATTTAGATGGCAAAGAAGAAGTAAAATCTACAGATTTTGTAGCAGTTATTGCAAAAGAAGATTGTGATGCTTCTATGTATCTTAGCACTGATGTAGTAACATTAGCTATGGCTATTAGATTATTAACAGGTGAATTTATTGAAGGCTTAGCAGAATGCGAAGAAGAAGATAGAGAAATTATCTTTGATATCTTAGGCAAAGACGAATTGATGAATGCAGTAAATGAAGCATTAAATAGCTAAAATGAAAAATATAAACGTAGAAGTAATAAATGAATCACACTCGGATCCTGCGGGTATGATGATGTTTGTGGCGCGCTTAACACAGCGCGGCCACAACATTAAAACTATGAATGATTTAAAAGACTTGTACGACGAATCATTAGCTAAGCATACTAAAGCAGGTGTAACAGCAGTTGCCAATCTACCACATGGTTCAATAAAAAGATACACACCAATTACGATTGCTATCGTTGGTGCGTCGCGGCGCTTCTTAGCACAGGCTAGAACACATCAAGTAGGTTTTAACTACACATCAGCTTCTTTACAGTATAGCAACTATACTGGTGCTGCTCAATTTGTAATACCTTATGCCATAACTAAAGCAGACGATACGTTCAATAAGCAATACATTGAAGATATGCACATTCGTAATGTAGGTGTAGATTTTAAGCACTTTGATCCAAATAAAAAGATATACTTGGATAGTTGCTCAAGCTCAATGAACGCCTATAAAAAGCTTGCACGATCTACAGATAATGATACAGCTGGTTATGCAGCGCCACAGGGCTTACGAAATGTATTAATCATGCAGGGCAATATTGAATCATGGTTGTATTTCATAAGCTTAAGAGGTTGTAGTAGAAACACAGATGAAACAGCATACGTAACAACACTGATATGGGAAGAGTTACTTAAGACGAATGGTGGAAGAGAGTTGTTTCACTATGCTGGTCCTAAGTGTCTTTATGGTAAGTGCTTAGAAGGCAAAATGTCTTGTGGCGAATCGATGCACAAGTATATTGAAATGGCTGAAAATGAAGCTTGCTCCATCCCAAGAGCAATTATTAATGACAAGTGGCCCTTATTGAATTTATATTAGGAGGATAAAATGACCAATCAATTAACATTTTATGATTTACTTGAAGAGCATATACATGCAGAACATATATATATTAAGCAGCTAGAGGATGCTGCTTACGTTAATAATAGATTAATAGTAGATTTAAAAGATTCTGCAATAAAGCTTGGTGATAGCGCTATAGCTATAAAAGATGAAAATGATAAGCTAAAAAAAGAATTAAAAGCTAGCAACGACGCGCTACTAAAAACGGCACAAGAGCTATGTAAAAGTAAACTAATGTGCAAAGAATTAGATGAAGCTAATAAACGTTCTGGTTTTGCTGATAAACAAAAGATAAATAAAGATAAAGAAAATCTTATAAATGCAAAGAAAGATTTGTATTTTTACAAAAACTTAAGCGACAATTTAGCTTCTGAGCTTGAGGAAGCATGTGCAAAGATTATTAAAATAAAGAAAGAACGACTAGAATACAGAGACTTATGCTATAAGTATAGAGAAGCTTGTACTCAATTTGAAAAAGAGCTAGAGGTTGAATGTGCAAGAAGTTGCAGTCTATGCGAAAAAGGTGAGACTAAAATTTGGCTTGTAGATGATTGTGGCAACAGATATTAAGTAGTACAATAAAAATAAATAAGTCATAGCTTAAAAGCTGTGACTTTTTTGCGCATAAGAAGGAGGATAAAATGATTATAATTATAGATGGACCTGATGGGTCTGGTAAAACTACACTAGCAGAAAAAATATCAAAGCATACAGGATACGAGGTTAAGCACAGAACGCAACCTAAAACTGAAGGCGATAAGAAAAGAATGATGGAAGACTATTTAAGTGCCATAGCGCTTAATGAAGATGTTATATTCGATAGAAGCTGGTATTCTGAAATGGTATATGGACCTATAATGCGAGACGCTTCTGTTATATCAAGACAAGAAATGTATGATATAGAAAGAAAACTAGCAGTGCACGGCGCCGTAATAATCTTTGCTACAGGTAAACCTGAAGATTTATGGCAGCGCTGCAATGAACGCGGCGAAGATTATGTACAATCTTTAGAGCAACTAACAGAAATAACAAATAGCTTTGAACAACTTATGGCTCGTGCGCACTATCTAAATATAGTTAGGTACGAGATTTAATGGGACGCCGCAGACCTGACAGCCCAAAAACACCACCCAAAAAAGTGGCAGCAGATGCGAGTTGGTACAAAAAATTCAGAGCTCAAGCCTATGCTAAGCACGATGAATTCAAGAAATTAAATATTGAATCAAAAGCGCATAGACTAACAGAGCAAGAATGGTTAAGAACTTGTAATCACTTTGGCGGATGTGCATTTTGTGGTGGTAGAGATATTGTATCTAAAGAATACTTTATAGCTTTTAAGGATGGTGGTAGATACATATATGGTAATATTATACCTTTATGCGAAAAGTGCGCCGGGATGTCACGCCAAAGACCAAACCCATTTTTATACTTAGATTATAGATGTTCAAATGTTAGAGACAAAATACGCTTCGGTGGTTTTGCTTATTGTAATAAGCAAACGCTACCTAATTTAGTTGCATATTTAAAACCGATATTGGAGGCTGGAAATGAAAAGCAAGAAGAGTAGATTATCAGTATTTAAGAATTTTACGCAAGAACTTAGTACACTATCAAAGTGCACAAAAAGAGGCGTTGCAGCAATTATAACTGATAGCGATTTGTCACAAATCTACAGTATAGGTATTAACGGCGGACCTAAGGGACTCGCTGATTGTATGTGTGCTCTAGAGGGTAGATATGGTTGCGTGCATGCAGAGATAAATGCATTAATAAAATGCCGCAGCGACGCGCAAAATAAAGTTATGTTTATAACGCTTAGCCCATGCGCCACGTGCGCCGCCTCAATAATTAATGCACCTGGTGGATTCTCTACAGTTTATTATTTTGAGCAATGGAAAAATACTGAGGGAATAAAGCTACTTAAGCAAGCTGGAATAAAGGTCCTTCAAATTTAATTTTAGTAATGTATATACATTACTTAATTTATAAAAAGGTCGTAAAGACAATATTACGTGAGGCATAAATACTGGATAAGCCTCGTACTTAAAGAAATTAACAGATGTTTATTAATATCTGATAATTAATACATATTAATAGGAGACACTATGGGTAATGAACTTGTTGTTTACGGATCTAAGCACTGCCAGCATTGCAAAAATGCGCGTGCATACTTAGAACAGAAGGGTGTGATGTACACATATGTTGATGTAGACGTTGTTGATGGAGTCGCAGATATGCTTAGAAGTAACTTTCTAACATCTCTACCAGTACTTATCGACAGCCTTGGAAATAGCGCTGTAGGTTTTAAGCGCGATGAAATTGACAAAATAGCGAAAGGTTTAACAAAATGCAGGTAAACACAAATAAATTAATAGACGATTATATGCTACAAAGAGACTGGCGCGTTAAAGAAAATAGCAATGCTCCATTTAGTTTTGGCCAAATGAATAAATATGTTATTAGCGCTTTATCAAAGCAATATTGGGCTGATAGAGTGTACGATGATAATGCATCAAATGCTCACGATAAGGCTTTTATACATATACATGATATGGGTGGATTAACACTGTATTGTTGTGGATATTCTCTACAAGATATTTTAGACAAAGGCGTAACAGGAATACCTACAATACCTTCTTCTAAACCAGCAGCACACTTTGATTCGGCTTTAAACCAATTGGCTAACATGGTTACTATCTTTCAAAATGAAATAATGGGTGCAGTTGCATTCAATTCATTTGACACCTTGCTTGCACCTTTTATTAAAAAAGAAAAATTGTCATATACAGAAGTAAAGCAAAGCTTACAAAATTTTGTTTATTCAATAAACTCAAATAGTAGAGCCGGCGCGGAACCTGCCTTTAGTAACTTATCATTTGATTTGTTTGCACCAAAAGATTTAGCCGATCAACCAGCAAAGGTTGGGGGTAATTTTTGTGACTTTACATATAAAGAGTGCCAAAAAGAAATAGATATGTTGAATAGAGCGTTCTTTGAAGTAATGCTTGAAGGTGACGCAAAGGGCAAACCATTCGCGTATCCTATACCAACATACTCTATCGCAGATGGTTTTGATTGGGACAATCCAAATAATGAACTACTATGGGAAATGACAGGCAAATATGGCTATCCTTACTTTAGTAATTTTATGAACAGTAGCATGGATCCAAGTGACGTGCGCTCAATGTGTTGTAGACTTAGACTTGATTTATCAGAATTACAGAAACGAAATGGTGGTTTATTTGGTTCTGGTGATAGTACTGGTTCTATAGGCGTTGTTACCTTGAACCTTCCAAGACTTGCATATATGTGCAGGGATATAGGCTTTGATGAACTGCTCTCGCAAATAGGATTATACATGGCAATTGCAAAGGATAGCCTAGAAGACAAAAGAAATTGGTTAAATATGCATGTTATAAACACAGGTATGTTACCGGCTTTTGACGAATATGTTGGCACACTTGATAATCATTTTAGTACTATCGGTTTTGTAGGTATGAATGAAATGTGTTTAAACTTTTTAGGCGAACCGATTACAACGCCTAAGGGAAAAGAAATGTCTGAGTATGTTTTAAAATTTATGCTTGATAAATTATTAGAGTTTCAAAAATCTACAGGTCACCTTTATAATCTAGAAGCTACTCCAGCAGAATCAACATGTTATAGATTAGCTAGACTTGACAAGAAAGCTTTCCCAGATATTATCACTCAAGGAAGCGGTGATGGTGTGTACTACACTAATTCTTGCCATGTGCCAGTAAATAGCATTGAAACTATCGGTGCGCTACTTGATCACCAAGATTCTTTACAGTCAAAGATGACAGGAGGCACTGTAGTTCATCTATACTTAAATCAAGGTATCTCAGGAGAACAAGCAAAAAGCATCGTAAGAAGCACCTGTGAAAACTACACATTACCATATTTTTCATTGTCGCCTATTATATGTTATTGTCCTGAGTGCGGTGTACTAGATGAAACTGTTGAAGTGTGTCCTAAGTGCGGCGGCGTAACCCACTACATGCAAAGAATAACAGGATACATAAGAGATGTATCTAACTACAACCCAGGTAAGGCACAAGAATTTAAGGATAGAGCGCAGTTAAATGTGTAATCTTGTCTCATACAGAGGAATAGTAAATGAGCGTCTTGAAGACGCTCCCTTTGTTGGGGCGCTTATAATAGCTAAATCTTGCAGCATAGGTTGCAAGAATTGCTTTAACCAACATTTGAAAGATGCCAAAGAGTATCGCCGCAGCGCAGAAGCTATAATAGCAGATGTAATGCGTGACAAATTCAATAAGGGAATAATTTTAGGTGGCCTTGAATGGTCCGAACAACCAAAAGAATTAAAGCTACTTGTAGAGGAAGCTAAGCTAAATAACTTAGAAGTTATGATATATACAGGTAGAACTGAGAAAGACTTTTTAAAAATAATGAATGCATGCAATCTACAAGGTTGCTATATTAAATTCGGTGGGTATGAGGAAAATTTTAAAGCTAACCATTACATATCTTACGGAATTAAACTTTCAAGTTTAAATCAATACATAGTATTAGTACCATAGAAAGGGACAATAAAAATGACAAGCATAAGAGCAAAGAAACGAGCTGTGATACAAAAAGGCAATGGCCTTGTATACAATCCTGAAACGTTTTTAGAACAGTATAAAATAACGCAGTTTCACTTGGTTGATGATCCACAGGTAATATTAGATGGAATAGAACCATTTGAGATGTATGGCAGAAAGTTTATCGTATTTGATACTGAAACGCATCCTTACTACGCAAGTAGTAAGGATGTACCAGAAGGTGTTGTGCGCCGCTGGGTCGGGTCTGGTAAGAGAGCAGTGCCGCAGGACTATCCATTTTGTATATCCATATGTGATGGCACAAGGGCCTACTCTATATTTGATACTGAGGAAAATAATTTTGCCAAGTTTAAAAGCCTGGCACCATTATTCACAGATCCATCAATAGAAAAAATAGCTCACAACATTACTAGAGAAAATTTGGTGTTGTAAAACTCTTCTCAAAACGGTTCCGACAGCGTTGGATAAATAATTTGAGCCCAACGTATTGTGGTATATTAATAAGAAAGGCCATTGAGCTAATACCGTGCTGTTATAATGATAGTGTACAGACTTTTTCAATAGAAAAGAGGTAACGTTATGTTAAAAGAAAAATGGATAAAAGGCTACGAATTAACACACTCTGTTAGAAGTGATGGTAAATTGTACAGGCATAGAAAAGGTATTGTAACTGAAATTGCTCAGTGCAACCACAGTGCTGGGTACATGTATAGCACCCTCACAAATAACAAGGTTAGTAAAAATGTGCTAATACACAGAGTTTTAGCAAAAGCTTTTATACCACACACTAACGACAAGAAATATGTTAATCACAAGGATGGTAATAAAAAGAATAATGAACTATCAAATTTAGAATGGGTTACACAATCTGATAACATTAAGCATTCCTACGCTAATGGCCTAAGCAAGCACACAAAAAGAATAGGCCAATACACAAAATCTGGTGAACTACTGAACGTTTTTGATAGCATAATAGATGCACAGAATCATTGTAATAAGCCAGGCAAGACAAATATAGCGTGCTGCTTAAGATTAGCTAGATGTAAAACAGCTTATGGTTACATATGGCGCTACCTAAATGAAGAGACTGAGATTGATGAATCTTTAAAACTCAGTAAGGTATAGTCGGGGCTGCACTGAAAGGTGCAGACTGAAGTTTGATATGCACATGTTTGCTAACGCCGACCTAAAGATTGTAGGTAGACTACATGATACAGTGGTTTTAGCTAAACTTGTAGATGAAAACAGGAAATCATTCCAATTAAGAAAGATAGTAGAAAATTACGAAGGCAATATTGTTAAATTTGAGTATATGGTTGATGCGTATAAGCAGACAAATAAGGTTCACGATTACAAGCAGATACCACAGCAATTACTTAGTGAGTATGCAAATGCAGATGTTTGGAACTGCTTCTTAGTATTCAAGAATGAATATAAGATGCTTATAAATGATGAAATAGAAGACGTATACGACAATGAATGCGAGCTAATAACAGCCCTGTATTCGATGGAAAGATATGGAATGCGTGTAGATACTACATATGAAGAGCCATTAAAAGATGAGTTGCAACATGCAGCTGATAAAGCAGAGGAAAGTATCTACAAGGAAGCCGGCAGATTGTTTAATATAAACTCTGGAAAGCAATTGTACGAAGTGCTAATGGAATTAGGTGTAGATAATACCGTTATTAAGCGCACTGAAAAAGGTAATCCTAAGCTTGATAAAAAGAGCTTGAATAACTTAGCTGATAACCATGGCGTATCAATTGTAAAGAAGATTTTAGATTACAGAAAATATGAAAAGCTTTTAACAACTTATGCTATAGGTATCTACTCACAGATGGATAGTGCTGGTAGAATACATGGCTCAATTAATCAAACTGAAGCGCGTACGGGCCGCATGTCTATCACGAAGCCTGCTCTACAGACTTTGCCTAAGAAAGATACAAGCATTCGTACAGCATTCATACCAGAAGAAAATAGAGATTTGTATTTTATGGACTTAGACCAAGTAGAGTATAGACTATTTGCACACTATGCAAAGATACCACAACTACTACAACAAATTAAAGATGGCTACGATGTGCACAGCGCCACAGCAGCTAACCTATTCAACAAGGATATTAATGAGGTAATTGATGGCGTACATGCAGGCGATAAAGATATGTCGCTGCTTCGCTCACATGCTAAGACGTTAAACTTTGCTCTTATCTACGGCATGGGTACATCAGCCTTGGCTAATGATTTACATATATCAGTAACTGAAGCTACAGAAATAAAGGCAAGATACTTTTCAGCAATGCCAGAGGCTCGTGAGTTCATCAGCGCGGTGCACCAAGTAATTAAGTATCGTGGATTTGTAAAAAACTTTTATGGCAGACACAGAAGACTACTAGCAGATGAATGCTATAAAGCACCAAACTCATTGGTTCAGGGCTGCGCCGCCGATTACTTAAAATATAAAATTGTAGATATCTACAAGTTCTTAAATTACAATCACTTAAAGACCCACATGATAAATGTAATTCATGATGAAATTGTTATTGATTTTGCAAGGGACGAACAGCAATACGCTCCTGTGCTGCGGAACCTACTATCTGATTTTACATCTTTTAGATGTCCTATAACAGCAGGCGTTGAAAAGGGCGGTCCATCATGGGGTGAAAAGTATGAAGTACAAGATGTAGATTTTGAAAGTCCAGAGGATGATAACTACAAGAATTATAATGTTTATGATGGTTCGATATTCGATATATATAAAAAGTAGAATAAAGTAGGAAAAAACAAGGCTCCAGAATCGTCTCATTCGCGTTTAAAAAATTTTTTAGTATAGTAACAAGCCCAAAAATAGGCCTCGAATGAGACGGTTATCCGTGAAGCATATATTTTAATATTTTTTAAAATTTTTTATAAAATATTAAAAATAGGTCCCTATTCCTACCTTTATGGGATTTTTAAAATTTTTTTATATACTTATATACTATTTTCACGGAGGTCGTAAAGAAGGTATTCCGTGAAACAACAAAACAAGGAGATAAGATGCTTAAAATAAATGATTTAGAAGTAAATGACAGAACTAAGGTTAACCTAATGGTTAGAACTGCTACAGCGCGTAAGACCAAGGCCGGTAAGGACTTTTTAGCGCTAGACTTTTTCGATGGTATCAATTCTATCAAGGGAAACTACTGGGATTGGAACGGTGAAAAGATTCCTAAGAAGAATGCAATAGTCACTGTTAATGGACAAGTAACAGAATGGGCAGGTAACATGCAGCTAAACATAAAAAGTATGGTGAGTTGTACAACATTCACGATGGCAGATTTCATGCCATCATCAGGCTATGAATTGTACAAAGTTTATTCTGATGCTTACGAATTAATTTCAAGTTTGAAGGATGGCTTTTACAGGGACCTAACTTTAGGTTTGCTTGAAGAACGCAGCGCCGCTTGGTTAACTGTTCCGGGTGCACAACATATTCATCACGCGTACGTTGGTGGAACATTGGTACATAGTTATTCTGTAGCTAAGATGTCAAAGGCCTTAGCAGAATGCATTGATGCTGCTAATGTTGATCTAAGCATCACTGGCGGTATGCTACATGATATCGGCAAATTAGAAACATATGAGATTGATGGCATATCAATAGAACTAACAGATAAGGGCCTACTATATGATCATACAATCATAGGTGTAGATATCATCCGTGAATGGGCCTATACTAATCTACACATGACTGATGAAAACAAATTAAAACTTGATTTGCTTATACATTTGATACTGTCGCACCACGGCAAACTTGAATATGGTGCAGTGACGCAGCCCTACTGCGTCGAAGCATACATTGTAAACAGCGCCGATGGATTAGATGCTAATACAGAACAAATAATATCTAGTAGTTCAAAACTTAATGCTGGTGCAATGTGGACGCCAAAACTGTACGTGCTAGGGAACAAGCCCCATCTAACTACACAGTACGTCTCAGGAATATGTTCGGGCGAGCGCAGCCTAGAAAAAGAAAAATAAAAAGCATTTACGGCCGCATATTTTTGTGATATAATATATATAGAGATTGAAGAGAGGCCACGGCGTTTCGTGGCCGCCGATCTCAATAATTATTGGAGGCGTAAGGATGAATGAAGAATTTGACAAAGTTAAGACCTGTAGTGTATGCGGCTTAACTAAACATCTTTCAGAATTCTACAAAGATGGTACGAACAGTAAAGGCCAAACACGTTACAGGTCTGATTGCAAGGCGTGTTACAAACAAACACGTGCTTATGAAAGTGACTTGAAGGAACGCAAAGCTACAAGAGAGCTAGGAAGGCAGGCGCTAGCATGACAAATACAGTGCCCATGCGTAGATGTGATTGGTGTTTAAACGTATACGAGTGTAAGAAGCTTGTAAAAACAAATTATGGTTTCTTGTGTGAGCATTGCATACGCGATCTACAGAGTAGAGGTAAGATTGTTAGACGCTATAAACGGTGTACGAATGCATAAAATGAAAACATTAGTGACGTATAGTGTACCAGATTTACACTATTGCAACCAAACTGTTAGAGCTAAACCTACAAAAGTATGTTGTAGATTTTGTATAAAGGTTAAGCCCGGCGCTTTCAGTTGTGCGCTATATAACTTACCTTTGTTATCATCAGAAGGTTTTGTTGTTTATAAGTGTAAAGCATGTAATAGAGCCTCTGCAATTAAGCAGAGAGAACCAAACGAGGTAAAATAATGGATGTTGGATTGAAGATTAAAAACGCAAAGAAAGAAAAAATTGTTAAGCGCATCGGCGCTTATGGCAAGGATTATCCAGAAATGATGACGCATATTAAAAGAGGCTACATCATGGCTTATGAAGCAGATGGCATAGTTTGTAATTGTAATGCCACGGACATCATGGAAATACGCAACTTTGAAGCGACGCTTAAGAAATACGATTGTATCGTATACGCAGTGCTGCACAGCAATATGATATTTGAACCAGATGAACCACCTATCAACATGACAAGTTATTTATATGTGTCAAATGAAGGCAACGATATATCAGCGTATGATGAAAATACGTTGTATGCAATTGCTTATGTTGTTAATAATACGTGGGCTATACGTGAATCTGGTAGCGTGTTGATTAAACCTACACCTGCTGGTTGTCCGGTGAGAGTAGGTTAACATGAATAAATTTAGCAAATGCAAACAATGTGGTAAAGAATTACCAATAGAATCTTTTCGTAAGTACTACAATGGTAGTAACAACCATTATAAATATTGTAAGACGTGTGAACAGTTGAACACAAAAGAAAAGAACTTACGACGTAAAAAAGCAAATAAAGGCTTGAATGATGAGCAAGAAAAAGAGCTCACTAGTATCTACAAACTGTGGGATGCACAAAGAGCACTTGGTTTAAAGCCTCCAAAAATTAAGAGTAGCTCACAAAAAATAAGCGAACTTATCGTAAGCGAACTTGAAACAATGACAAACAAATACTTGAAAGTACAAGAGTTAAACAAGACGTATGGTTACAAAGTGCCATACGACTTATGCTTATGGTTAATCGACGATCTTGTGAATGAACCTGATTACTACTTAAATAATGTTTACGACAATCTTGTAGATACCTACAAGCCTGTTAAATGCATATCAGATGAAACACATCTTCCTGTATACGATGATACGCACGCTGCGGTGCTGAGTGACATCCTTGATCGTTTCTACAAGTACGATGATGATTACGACTATGAAAGTGAGGATGATAATGGCGACGATAGTAATGATACTGCTGATAATACTAGTAGCACCAGTGCTGCTGATGATGCTAGCAAAGATGATGGTATACAGCTTTAAAGCTAACGTACTATCGCTAATAATAGCGCTAATAATTGTACTACTATTCATGAGTTAAAGGAGAACAAATAATGACCAAACGACGCTTATATATCGACCCTGTAAAGGATGACCTTAGCAAGTTCACAGACAATGAAGTCGATGTACTATTCTGCATATTTGATGTGTCATATGAGTCCATCGGTGATAAAAATCAACTAACCGTTGATGAAGCCTATCGCTTAATGCACTCAAAAGAGCGCTCTTACGATTATCAGTTGCTCGGACGCTTAATTGCAGACTGTGAATACTACTTAGGGCATGGTCACCGCAACGCCGCCACACTGTGGGCGCTAAATGAGGAAGACCAGATAGCAAAGATGAAGGAAATCTACAAGAACCTTCCATATGATTGTAAACCAGTGTTTGTAGACTACCAGATGATATTGGATTATGAAAAACAGATTATTAAAAAGGAGAACAAATAATGACTACTGAAGCAAAGATGAGAACCTCGAGAATTGAACTAACACTTAGCAGCGACTATGTCCCAGATTGGGGCATCGCCGAAGCGATTCGTGAACTAATACAGAATGCAAAGGATGAAGAGATCATTGATCCAAACCACAAGATGGAAATCAACTACGAAGAAGAGTCTGAACGAGCTACAATTGCGTCTTATGGTACGCATCTTAGCAGAGAATCTCTTCTCTTCGGCGCGACGACCAAAGCTGAGGGTACTGGTGGTACGCTGGGGCACTTTGGTGAGGGCTACAAGCTTGCAATGTTAGTGCTGATACGCGAAGGATACAACGTTAAAATCTACAATAATAACGAGGTCTGGACCCCAACGATTGTCCAGTCACGCAAATTTGGTGGTGTACCAGTCCTAACGTTTATCATTAACTACAGAATTAAAAATAGCTTCCGCGATGCGTCTAAGGACAGCGTCATCATCGCGATCGATAAGATACCAGAACAGGCTTGGCACTACGAAGTTGCACCTGTTAGCTTAGAAATACTAAGCACCTACTGTGAAGCACCTGAGGTGCTGCATGAATACCGCGATTCACAGATCCTGCTAGAATGCCCTGGCAGCCTATATGTAGGTGACTTACTTGTATCAAATGATAGCGGCTTCAAATATGGGTACAACCTGTCGCCAAGAGAAGTAAAACTTGAGCGCGACCGCAATCTATTTAATCAAACAGATGTTGAACTACAAACCTCAATGCTCTGGAGCACTGTAGCAGATGAGGAAATGCATCGCGCAGTTGAGCTAGTAATGGACAATAGTGTAGATACCAATTATATCACAGGCTCTGCTTCCACGGTCGGTAACTACAATTCACTTTGTGATGCTGCTTACGCGTGGTTCAGCGACACGTATGGCGACAGCGCCGCGGCGATCAACACGTATACTGCTAAACGCCGCGTACCTAAGGGCCGTAGAGTAGTGACGCTTAACTACCAGATGGTAGAACTTGTACAGTCTAGCCAATATTATAAAGAAGTTTTCCTCTTACCTGATGCGCCGCTGATCGAAATCAAAGAAAAGTTTGAATCCATTGCTGATGAATATTCTATGCCACCCTTCATTGTTGACGAGTTCAACGCTATGTGTGACAGAATTGAGGCGTCGCTATGATTGAGGCGGATCTACAAGTTCGCAGGGCATTACCTCTTTCCTCGCGAACCTGCCCGATATGTGGCAAACAATTCATCCCCGCGCCTTACCACTTGTATAAAGTGCAGCGGCGCAGCTGCAAATTAACTTACCAGTGCTCATATACTTGTTGGAACAAGGCCAAGGCGCAGCGCTGATCTACAAGCCGTACTCTTAGTACGGCTTCTTTTTTGCTTAAAAGACACTTGTAACGAACTTGTAACACTTGTAACAAAAAAGGTGGCATCTTAATATCTTTTGCGCCTTTTGCCTCAGCCGTTTTTTTGTATAGTTAAGCCAATATCTTAAGATCTCATCATTTTACCTACAAGTTTCTTAATTTATTCGAATATCCTAAGATACTAAGACGATTGGCTTAACTATACAAAAAAACGGCTGAGATATTGAGGCACCAAATATTATAGTGCATTACTTTGGCTCGTGAAAAACTATGACTAAAGCTTACCGAGTCATACATTTTTTAATGCTTTTGGTATTGGATGTTGCGCCGCCGCAACACATTTATTTATTCAGTTGCCCAGTATCTTAGGATTCAGCCATCTTAGCCCATTTTTTAAAAAATCGAAAATATATATAATTAAAAAAATTTAAAAAAATTTTTAAAAAAATATTTTTAACATTTTAAAATTTTGATTAAGATGGCTGAATCCTGAGATTAAAGGTACTTTTTTCGTTACAAGTGACCTACTAAGATTTGAGGTGTACACTACAGAAAACTATAGAAATCTACAAGATAAAAGAAAGAAAACATAAATAAATAAATAATAATAATAATAATAATAATAATATATATATATATATATATATATATATATATAATATATATATATCTTTTATCTTAGTATCTTAATTAGAACTTTTTGTTCTGTAGGTCTAAAAGGCCCCAGGATGATCATATATAACATTTGTAGGTTTAATACGTGTTAATACTAAAAAAGTATAAAAACCCCACTGAGACAACCCTGGGCCCATATTTTGGCATTTAATACAAATATTATAGGTACACACCACTTATAAAATAAAATTGTAGATTTCACGCGTGCCTCACGGAGTATCGTCCCCACCGTTAATAAAATTAATAATGTGTGTTAGTACTAAAAAATTATTTAAACGCGAATGAGACGATTCTGGAGATCCTCATATACATATAAACACCCATATTATATTGTATTTACATCTAAATATAAAAAATGTACCCATACGCATATTATACGTATATTAACGCATAAAGGCCTTATATACCGCATATTATACGTTTATACGCATATTATACGTATATTAACGCATAAAGGCCTTATATAACGCATATTATACGTATGTGTACGCATATTGAGTACATTTGTACGCATATTGAGTGCATATTTGCATATATTTAGGCTTATAAACCGTATAAATATGCGTAATTACAGCATAAAAGGCCACATATACCGCATAAAGGCCTAATATACCGCATATTTATGCAGTTTTAATAGTTTCTGACTTTTTCCATTTTTCTATGCGGCGGTGCGGCGCTGAACCGCTCATGATAGTGGTAAATAGCCGCAAAATCGATTAAAATATGGATTTTTGTAGGTCTTTTTAGCCTTTTGGACGTAAAAAACGCAAATTAATACAAAAGCGGCGCCGAATTGGTGAATTTTAGGACCAATAAATCGAAAAGACGCAAAATAGAGGCCTCTAAGGGTCGCGGCGGCGCCGAAACGGTGGTGAGAAAGAGGAAATCTGTAGATAAAACGATGCTTTTAGCCGCCGCGCGTCGCTTGGAGGAAGCAAAAACCGCAGAAATAGAGGTGCTTTTAGCCGCCGCGTGTTGCCGGGGACAAGCAAAATGGAGAAATATGGCTGCTTTTAGCGGTTAAATGCAGCTAAGTACAGGCCGCGGCACCGCGCATAAAAAAGAGGACCCGAAGGTCCACGTGGAATAAATAGCTTGTAGTTATTTCAAGGCATTTTTGGCCCAATCGATGCAGTATTCTGCATAAGCGCTAATAACAATTGGATCATTGCGGTATTCGTGCATCAAAAAGTCATTATCCTTAAATAAATCTGCCAAAAACTCTTCGTAATTCATCAACTCTGTGGTAATCATTTGCATATCCTTTCAAACAGCTTGTAGTTCACAGCTGCCTTTTTAAAACAAATCGGTCGCATACCGCATAAACATGCGCATAAGCGCCGCATAAAGTGCGTAAACCGCATAAATATAAAGCCGCATACAGTACGCATGCGGCGAATAATCAATCAATCCTCATCATCAGGCGGCATTGAAAAGAAGTGTTGCCACTCACTTTTATGCTGCTTAAGATAGAGGCCGTAAGCAAATCGCATGTCGCCATCATCATAATGGTCGACGATCATATCTTCATCTTGATCGAAGACTTCCGCTAAGAAGTCTTCATAAGTCTGTAGTTTACTCATTGTCTTCGTCGTCGTCTTCAAACTCATCGGCGTTGCCGAACTCAATGTCTTCAGCATCCTCATCAACTTCTTCAAAACATTCAGCATCCTCGCAATTAAAGACTTCAATTGGACTGTCGTAACCTGTAAGCTTTGCAAGTGCATCAGCGAAGTCTTGCAACTGTTTAGTTGTGAATAAGTCATAATCAACTTTTTTCAACAGCTCAGTAAGTTTGTCTTTTGTCAAATCGATGTTTCTTATGCTTACAGTCCTTGTAGATACGCGGATATCTTTAAGTTGTGCTTCTGCAACAAGCAATGCTTGCCATTTGTCACTGCTTTCGCTAAAGTCAACGCGCGACTTCATGATTGATTTCTTGCTTTGTACATTGCGCAATTCACGTCTTAGCTTTTCTTGATCAGCAGTAAGTAACTCAAGCTCTTCAGGTGTAAACTGAACTGTAGCTTGTCGATTGCCTCTAGAATTCTTTGGCTTGTTGCAAACCATCCGAATAATGTTTTCAGCAAGTGCACCGTTCATCATATGTTCGTAGTTTGTCATTGACATTTCTTTTGACTTTGCGCGGCTCCGTTTCGATTGTTGACTTTTAAGCATGCGGTCAATCTTGTCATCGTCGATATCTAACAAGAAATCAGCTTGTTCGTAAACATCTTTGTAAGCTTCAAGCTTATCGAGTAGGTCGTCCATAGCGTCATTGCTTTCTGTAGAGGCTTCAAACAACTCTGCGTATTCTTCAAAGTTTTTGCTTAGCTTTTGCATGCATTGCCCTGCAATCATGTCGCAGATGGATACAAGCTTTGCAGTACCTTGTAGTCTAGCGTTGTTGCTGTTTGCTGTGCCGTTTTCTTTAAATAAATCGTTAAAATTAGTCATTTTGTGACCTTTCTTCCTGGCGGTAATCACCAGGTTGCCATATCTTGCTTGGCGAGCAGTAGTAGACCGAGCAGTGCGGCGACCGCAGTGGTCGCTGCCTATCTTCAATCTCTATATATATTATATCACTTTTTGTTGCAGCTGTAAATGCTTTTTTTAATATTTTTTTGAGCTGCGCCTGCGGCACAGACTTGCCATTTAGCCTCTACCTTTTATGCAGTTTTAAAGTGCTCAAAGAACATGGAACGTGGGCTCGGGCGCGGCGTAGCACAGCATAGGTGGGCCGCGGCTGCGAAAATGCTCGCGTACCTCTACAAGCTTGTAGATAACTGCTGAGCCGGCGGCAATGAACAGAATTAAAAAAAGCATTTACAGCTGCGCTGTAAAATGATATAATATATATAGAGATGAAATGGCATCTAAGTATTCAGCAGCCTTCAAGAAGCTGCAAAGAAAGAGGTTATCAAATGACTCACATTGACCGCAAAGCAAACAATTATCACATGGCAAATTATTACTACGAAGCACTCGGTGGCAGCAAGACGACAGGTGTCCGCACAGCAATATATGATTCACAAGCTGTTATTTATCAACCGCTTACTGCTGATCAAAAAGCAGTAGTCATGAGATCAGACGGCTACTTCGATCCTGCTGCTAGTGACTACTTAGCAATTAGTGACACAATGGCTGAATATTGCAGACAAGTTAAATATATTATTCAAGCTGTAGATTACTTTGAAACATTTACGATGTTCACTGCTAAGTTGATATCTACAGGCGAGCAGCTTAAAGTCGGAGTCTACAAGTACAATATCCGCGTGACAAAAAATAAGCAACTGATCATAGACATGCCGTATGACGAATTACAGCTAACAACTTATTTTAATCTTATGAAACATTGTCGGCTGATGGCCATTGATGCTGCCTTCGAGCAGCGCGGCGAATATGCAGATGTTGATTACATCTGGTTGAATAGTTACTTTCAATATTTAATTAATCGCGAGATAAAATATGACGAAACAGTCGACCAAAGCTGCTTAGAAGATAGTGTCTTCGCGACAACCGGCTACACAATAGAGGTTGATCGCCGCGCATACTATTACGACTCAACACATGATAGCAGTTGCATGTACGACATTGACGAACTGTTCGACAGCTATATCGCGAACAATATAAAATATAAAGCTTAATAGTATTCAACAGGCTGTAGTTAATCTACAGCCTATTATTTTAGCTGCTAATGCGGCTCAGCGTTGCCGATGCCAGGCTGCGAAAATGCGCGCGTGCCACTGCGAAAAGCCGGAGAAATATCGCTGCTTTTAGCGGCCGCTACAAAGTGTTCAAGCATCGAAAATCGTGGCCTCGAAACTGTCAATAAGTGGCTGCGAAAATGCGCGCGTACCCTTAGGCCTGTAGATATCCGCCAGGCCTGGCGGCGATGAACAAAATTAAAAAAAACATTTACAGCTGCGATCTTATATGGTATAATATATATAAAGATGGTTGGCATCTAAGTATTCCGCAGCTGCTAAGCGGCTGCACAAGAAAGAGGTTACCTAATGACTAATGATTACCGCAAGACAGAAGAAAACTGCAATGTTGAAGAAATCCGCAAGATCGTAAGAGACAACCCGTCGCCCAGCGGCTTTAAAATTAATAATTGCCGCAAAGTTAAAGTTGACGTCTCGACAATGAATTACTTCTTACCTACTGATTACCGCATGGCAAAATATGACCGCAAGGCAGTAGTTTATCGACCAGTTACTAAAGTTCAGCGAGCAATAATTGACTCACAGGACATAGAATATCAAGAAGTTATCCACTACCTACTTGCTACAAGTGACACAATGGCTGATTATATTCCACAGGTTGAATATATCTTCCGGTCATTCGATTATCAACCACTTTGCAGTCGCTTTATAGTTGAGCTGATACCTTCCGGCAGCGAAGCAGTAGTTGATATATTAGATGATAGTTGCTGCGTGACAGTAGATGATGAAATAGTCGCAGAAATGCAATTTGACAATTTAAAACTTACCAGTTATTTTAATCTTATCAAACATTGTCGGCTAATAACCATTGATGAAACTTTTGACCGAACAGCTGCTTTAGAGCTTGTAGATTACATTTGGCTCAATAGTTACTTCCAACGGTTAATTAACTGTGAGCTTGGTGAAGATCGCAGACTGGTAAAAAACTTAAAACCTGTTAATAACTACTGGACAAGTGGTTATACACTGAGCGTGGTTGACGAAGAGTTCGAATATGACTCACGGTTTGATGATAGTTGCATGTACAACTATGACTCAATGACTGATTATTATGATTTTAACGACTACCGCAGTTGATCAATAAATAACTGCTAGGCTGCAGATATTCTGCAGCCTATTTTTTTTTTTTTTTTTTTTTCCCTCCCATTGGGGGGGGGGCTGGAATTTTTTAAGTCTGCAAAAATGCCCGCATCCCACCGGGTTTGTAGATTTCCAAAGAAGTAAGCACGTTTGT
>Ga0172378_10000109_pt1 | contig 60314 bp, 38 predicted proteins | sample GrowelOW332metaG_FD_119755 | JGI IMG/M metagenome (GOLD analysis project Ga0172378, IMG submission 119755) | Groundwater microbial communities from an aquifer near a municipal landfill in Southern Ontario, Canada - Pumphouse #3_1 metaG | ecosystem: Environmental > Aquatic > Deep subsurface >... | reverse complement strand
CTTAGGAGGCGATTGCGTTATCCAGTTACGCTATATCCACATATTATGAATTTTTGGAAATTTTTAATAAAACGAAGAATGAAAAGGAGTAAAGTGAAAAATGAAATTATTTGATAAGCAGTCACTTATTTTAGAGCAAAAGTTTTTTGAGCTATTAATTAAAAAGATTTTTTTGACTTAGTAAAGAACAATTTTGTTTGCAATTTTAAAGTACAAATTTAAATGGTACTTGTTACCTTGTTTAAAAGCAAAGTGAGTTTAGCATGATTTAATTTGTTTTGCAACTTTTGTTATTCAGTTTAATACTATTTTTGTAGGCTTTAGTTTTGGAAAAAGATATAAATATTAATTCTTTTAAATTTGTTTGCATTTTTTTGCATGAAGTTTTATAGTATATATATTGAAACAATAAAGGAGTTTAATATGCAAAAAAGAAGTCTTGTCGCAATGATACTTTTGACACTCATCACATTTGGTATTTATGGCATTTATTGGTACTGCTCATTCCAAAACCAACTCAAAAAGAACACAGGTATGGGATTTGGTGGAGTTGGACACTTTTTCGTGTCAATCATCACATTTGGAATTTATGGTTTGTACTGGAGCTTTGCAGTTGGAAAAAGAATTGAAGCTCTTGGTGGAAAAAATAACGGTATTATCTATTTGATTCTTACTTTAATTGGCTTTGGCTGGGTTGCAAATTTACTCATGCAAAATGAAGTTAATCAATTAAACTAAAAAAAATAAAAAGGGTTTATTATAGAACCCTTTTTTATTTCGTATATTGTTGACTAAAACAGAAATAAAAAAGACTGCTTTCTATATCTATTTTTTGTAAAGGAAAGATAATACATTTCTTACAAGGAAAATTTAATTTCTCATTTTTATTTACAAATAAAAATCTTTAAATTTATATTGTTAAATACTATTAACATAATACATAAATAAAAATACTATTTGTTTATTAATATTTTTTTAGCCCTACAAACATAGTACTTCATAATGCTCATAGTGTAAACATAGTACTTCACAATATAAACATAATACTTCTAAACTAATAAGCTGGTTTTGTTTATTTAAACTCATGAAACAGTAAACAAGCTATTGTTAAAATATATAAAAATTTCTAGATTGTTTTTTTATAAATTACTTCAGTTATGTTTCTATAATATCTTTTAACTTAAATTAATCTATCTTTTAAAACCGATAAAAACTTGCTTAAATTTTCGATTTTTAAATAAAGATGGAAGCTTAAATTTTTCTGAATTTGTCGCCAGCTAGGGACATGATTTTTTGCAAGTCAACTTGCTTTTGAGTTTGAATTGGCTTTCTTTTTTTTGCCACAATTTCCTTGTTCCAACCTGAAGAAGAAAAAGCTTTTTTCATTGTTTCAATTGAGTCGTTAATCACTTCAAGTGTGAAATCAGAATCAACATTCATAACAAATTTGTCTTCTTCAATTTCTGGTTCGCAACCAATGCTACAAGAAATTTGAAGTCCAATTTCATGGCTTTCTCTTAAGAATGTTAAAACATTTCCCCAGATTGTACGAGGATTTACAATTGAAACTTCTGTTTGGGAAGAAGTGTTTAATATGGTTTTTTCAGAAGCGGTTGATTCGATTTTTTTTGTAGTTTTTGAATCAATTATTTCTAAAAGAGTGTTTAGGTTAACTTCAATTAGCCGTTTTTTTTTGATAAAAAATTTTCGCCTTGACTAATAAATTGGGCGGCGGCAACAACTGTTGTTTCTAGAAGTACTTCTGGAGATAAGGCTGAACGCATTTGCATTTCAATTGAACCAAAAGTTTGCAAAAGAAGAATTAAATTTTCTTTTGAGATTTTTTTTGATTGCTCTGTAAGTTTTGACATTGTTTCGTTTGGAACTAGAATAATTTTTTCAGGATTAGAACAACTTTGGCAAACAAGTAAATTTCTGAAATGAGCACAAAGCTCTTTAACAACAACACTTAAATTTTTGCCTTGACTTGCAAGAGAAGAAACTTTTTCAAGCCCGAGTCCAACTTGTCCAGATAAAATTGCTTCTGTTAAAGCCAAAACACTTTCAATATCGTTTGAGCCAATCACTCTTTGAACATCTTCAAGTGTTATATTTTTGTTTGAAGAGGCAGAAACGCAATCGGCAATTGAAAGAGCATCACGGACACTTCCTTCACCTGCAAGTGCAATTGCCATGGTGGCATCTTTTGTGCTTAAGATTGAAGCTTTTGAAAAAATGTTTTCAAGATGATTTGCGAGAACTGTTGCAGGCACAAGTTTGAAATCAAAACGCATGCAACGAGAAAGAATTGTTGCAGGAATTTTGTGAACTTCAGTTGTTGCCAAAATGAAAACAACAAAAGGTGGTGGCTCTTCAAGAGTTTTAAGTAGTGCATTAAAAGCTGAGTCGGTGAGCATATGAACTTCATCGATAATAAAAACTTTATATTTGCCGTTTATAGGTGGATATTTAACTTTTTCTCTAATTGCTCTTGCTTCATCAACACCGTTGTTGCTTGCGGCATCAATTTCCAAAATGTCAATGTTGTTTGCAGAATCAAAAGATTGACAAACTTCACATTTGCCACATGGAGAGCCGTTTACAGGAGAAAGGCAATTGATTGCACGAGCAAAAATTTTTGCCGAACTTGTTTTGCCTGTTCCACGAGAACCAACAAACAAGTACGCATGTCCAATATCACCAGTTTTAACCTGATTAGCTAAGGTTTTGGTGATGTGTTCTTGCCCAACCATCTCATCAAAAGACTTTGGTCTATATGTGCGATATAGTGCTTGATATGACATCACTTCCCCCTTAAATTTCATAAATATTAAAAATATATCAAATAATAATACACAAGAAATAACCATTTGGCAAGCAAGATATGTAAATTGCAAAATAATAGAAATATACAATAAATCCTTTATTTCATCATATTTATGCATAATTTATATTTGCTATTTTGTTGACTATCAGTTCAAAAAAGTGTATTCTATAGCTAATAGAGGAGCATACTAATGAAGGTTGTTAATAAAGAACTTGGTTTTGAATTTAGTTTTCCTGCTAACTGGAAAATTATTAAACCAACAGAATATTCAAAATTCTCAATTTTGAACAGCGATAGTTTACCATGCTTAATGGGTTTTGCAATTCCAAATGGAAAACAATATGATGTTGTTTCAATTCTTAATTATGGAATTAACGGCAATGAATTTTTGGCTGAACTTGGAATGCAAATGAAAACTCTTGAAGAAAATAAAGATGAATTAATTGAAGAACTTGATGAAGAAATTGGCAAAAAAGCTCAAGGCTATGTTGTTAATCAAACAAAAAACATCAAACATTTATGCTTTAAAAAAATTAGCCAAGAAAATGGTGAAGCAATTTGCAATGTGATGAATGTAAAAACAAACATTGGTGACAGAACTTCTTATCAATTTTTTGTTGAAACTCCAAATGTGCTTTTGGGAATTCTTACACAAAGTATGCCAATTTTAAAAAAAGATTTTCCTGAAGTTGCCTCTGAAAAATATCAACATATCAACCAAATTATAAAAGAATTAATTCCTTCAATCAAACCAATCAAATTGTAAAAATAGGAGAAGCTTTATGGGATTTTTTGATATTTTCAAAACAAAATTTTTAGACCCAAGTGAACATATTGGACAAAGTGATTTGATTTTAAACGATGGCACTCATATTTTACATGATTGTAAAAATGTTATTCTTTCTGGAAAGGCAATTGTTGTTGAAGCAAAAAACACAACTTTTTCTGAAATAACAGGAAAGGCCAAACTTCAAATCATGGACAATTGTGAAATTTTTGAGCTTTGCAAACAAGCAAAAATTGGACTGATTAAAAGCGGTTCAATTTGCACGGTGAAAGGCAAGGCTGTAATCACAACAATTAACAATGCTCAAATTGATTATGTTCAAGGAAAAGCAAAAATTGGATCACTCAACAATGGTTCAATCAAATTTATGGACGATCAAACTGAACTTTCAACAATGAATAATGGCAAAATTGGTTTTATTCGTGGAAAAGCAAGAATTTGCACAATGATTGAAGGTTCAATTGTTGGCATGATGAACAACAGTGAAGTGTCAACCTTTAACACAGGCAAAATTGATTATGTTTTAAACAATAGTAACATTGGCACTATGAATAGTGGTGAAATTGGAGAAATTTGTGATTATGCTGAAATCACAACGCAAAACAGCGGAAGTATTGGCACAATGCTTGGTAGCAGTGTGGTTTGTTCTCAAATGAGTGGTTCAGTTGGGCTTAGAGCAGGAAACAGTATGATTTTGTATGAACAAAACAAAACCAAAGCTCAAAAAATGGCATCTTTTACTGATATTAGTATTGTAAAAATGGAACTTCCAAAAGAAGAAGCAAAAACAGAAATTAAAGCTGAAGAAATTAAGGCTGAAGATACCAAAACAGAAGAACCAAAAGTTGAAAAGCAAAAAAAATCAAAAAAGAAAACTGAAAAATCAGTTGAAACTGAACCTGTAACTTTGGAAACAACTACTGATAAAAAATAATAAATAAAGGTAAACTTATGAGAAAATTTTTTTTGATAACGGACAAGAAATTTATTCAATATAATGCTCCAGCAACAACTCTTCCATATAGAGCAACAAAAAATTCTGCTGGATATGATATGTTTTCTCCAATCGACACAACAATTGCTCCTAATAGTAGTGAACTTATTTGGACAAATGTTAAAGCGACATATGGAGAAAATGAAGTTTTGATGTTGTTTGTAACAAGCAAAATGGGCAAAAGTCATGTGATGCTTGCAAATGGAACTGGAGTAATTGACTCTGATTATTTTGAAAATCCAAACAACGATGGAAATCTTGGTTTTAGGCTTTTGAATCTTGGCAAAGAGCCTTATGTGATAAAAACTGGCGACAAAATTGGGCAAGGTGTTTTTATGCCTTTTTTAACTGTTGATGATGAAGATGTTTCAAAACAAAAAAATCGAGTTGGTGGATTTGGAAGCACTGGCGGAAATTAATAAATATCAAATTTTAAAATCTTGTTTAGGCAAGATTTTTTTAAATTTATTTATATTAATTTTGTTCTAGTTCAAAAATTTTTTTTCTTGTAAACTTGTTTTTATAAATCCGTTTTATAGTGCAAAATTGTGATTGAACGAATGCACTTAAAAATAATTCTTTTGTTTTGATTCTAATGAATATAACAACTGGTGAAATTAAAAATAAATACATAAATTATAGCTTTAAATTATTAAAAAATTAATTTTGTTTTCTAAAAAAAATCAGCTTAGTTAAACATTAATAATCCTATAAAAAGCAGTGGATTAAAAAACATGATGACAAAACTGTTTTTGTTGTTATAATAAAGATGAATAGAAAAGGAACAATATTATGAAAGCGGTTGTGCAAATTGTTAGAGATTCTTGTGTTAAAGTGAGTGGCAAAATTGTTGGGCAAATTGATTTTGGACTTCTTGTTTTGTTTGGAGTGGAAGATCAAGATACGCTTGAAAGCGTTGAAAAGCTTGCAGACAAAATTGTTAAAATGAGAATTTTTAAAGATGAAAATGACAAGATTAACAAAAATGTTACTGCCGTTGGTGGAAAAGTTTTGGTTGTGTCAAACTTCACACTTCTTGCTGATTGCACTTCAAACAGACCGAGTTTTTGCCACGCGGGAAATCCTGAACATGCAAAAAAATTATGGGAACACCTTGTTAATTGTATAAACAAAAATGTTCATTGTGAAAAAGGTGAATTTGGTGCTGACATGCTTGTTTCGCAAACTTTGCTTGGACCTATGACATTTGTTTTGTAACTTATTTCAATTTCAAAACTTTACTTGCATTCAATTTGGGTTTATACTAAATTAATTATTTAAAAAATTAACAAATTTTAAAGGGTATAATAATATTTGTGACAACATGAAGGAGAAAAAAAGTGAAAAAAAATAAATTAATACTGTTTGCGTTTATACAAATATGTTTGTTATTTATTGCACTGCTTTGTTCAAAACTTGAAGTTGTCAAAAATGTTTTTGCTGAAGGAACTTCTGGACTTTCATATACACTTATAAAAAGTGGCACAGAATATTCAGTTTCAGTTGGAACTGCAACAAATGTTGCTGACATTGAAATTCCAAGCACTTATCTAGGAAAGCCGGTTACTGCTTTAAAAGATAGTGGCTTTAATGGTTGCACAGCACTTACAAGCATTATAATACCTAGTAGCATAAAAACATTTGGTTTTCTCGTCTTTAATGGTTGCACAGGACTTACAAGCGTAACGATTCCAAATGGTGTAACAACAATTGGTAGTGGTGCTTTTCAAAATTGCACAAACCTTGCAAGTATTACTATACCTGATAGTGTTTCAAGTGTTGGAAGTTATGCTTTTTTTAGGACAATTTGGTTAGATAACCAACCAAATGGAGTTATTTATGTTGGCAAAGTAGCATATTCATTAAAGGGTGGTTTTTCAAGCATCACTTTGACTGATGGAACTCTTGCGATAGCAGAATATGCTTTTTATAGTGCTACTTCTCTAACAAGTATCACACTCCCTGCTAGTTTGATAACAATTGGAACTTATGCTTTTTACAATTGTTTTAAAATTACTAGTATTTCTATTCCGGATAATGTAACAAGTATCGGTTATAATGCTTTTTTTTGTTGTTATGCACTTAGTAATATTTCTGTTTCAAGCGGTAATGCTGATTACTATAGTGAAGATGGTGTTTTGTTCAATAAAGACAAAACAACACTTATATATTATCCATCAGGAAAACAAGACTTAAGTTATGAAATATCTGATGGTATTACACTTGTTGAAACATATGCATTTGGCAATTGCTCTTTTATCACAAGTATCACGATTTCAAGTAGTGTTTCGTCCATTGGTGATGCTGCTTTTTATAATTGTACTGATTTAACAAATATATCTGTTTCTGAAAATAGTGTGTTGTTTTTAAGTGAAAATGGAATTTTGTTTGACAAAAATAAAACAACGCTTGTATGTTATCCAGCAGGTAAACAAGACATAAGTTACGATATTCCTGATGGAATAACAACCATTGGCGATTATTCATTTTCTTGTTGTGGTATCACAAATATCATAATTCCAAGTTGCGTAACAAGAATTGACAACAGAGCGTTTTCAGAATGTGCTAATTTGACATATATAAAAGTTAAAAGGTTTGTTCCTGCTTCTACGGGACCTAATACATTTTCTGGTAATAGTGAATTAAAGATTTATGTTCCTTCAGTAAGTTTACAAACTTATTTAACTACTTACGGCTGGTCTAGTTATAGTGCATACATTCTTACTTACAAGATAACAACTATATCTTTTAATAGTAATGGCGGAAGTGATGTTGAAAGCATTTTGGCTGAACCTGAAGAAGCAGTTTCTGAGCCAACTGACCCAACAAAAGGACTTTGTAGGTTTGATGATTGGTTTGATGAAGATTTTTCAAACAAATTTGTCTTTTCTGCTATGCCACAAGATGATATTACCTTATATGCTAAATGGTTTGCTGATTTCACTTTTGATGTTGAGGGAACTCAAAATGTGATTGAACTGCAAAATGGAAAAGAATTTGATTATATCGGCATTCATTCAGCATCAAAGCAAAATTACACCTTTGTTGGTTGGCTGTATAATGACGAGATTGTTACACAAGAAACAATTTATGATTACACTCAAACCATTCTTTTGACTGCAAGCTTTGAAATTGCAACATACCAAATCACTTTTGACAGCAATGGTGGAAGTGATGTTGAGAGTATTACTGCGGAGTATAATGCTTCAATAATCAAGCCAAATGATCCAACCAAAAAATCGTATAGGTTTGTTGATTGGTATACTGATACGCAATTAGAAAATGCTTACACATTTACTGTTATGCCTAACAATAGTTTCACTTTGTATGCAAAATGGGAGTTTGTTGGAGTTTGGGTTAATTTTGATGCAAATGGTGGAGAGTTTGTAAGCGGAGATATTTCTCAAAATATTGAAGTAGATGGTTCTGCCGTTGCTCCTGTTTTCACAAGAACTGGTTACACCTTTAATGGCTGGGACAAAGATTTTCAAGTTGTAACAGAAGATATTGTTGTTAAAGCACTTTGGACAATTAAGAGTTACAATATTACATTTGTAACAAACGGTGGAAGTGATGTTGAGAATATTACTGCGGAGTATAATTCATCAGTAACTAAGCCAAATGATCCAACCAAAAAATCATATAGGTTTGTTGATTGGTATTCTGATGCACAATTAGAAAATGCTTACACATTTACTGTTATGCCTAACAATAGTTTCACTTTGTATGCAAAATGGGAATTTGTTGGAGTTTGGGTTGATTTTGACGCAAATGGTGGAGAGTTTGTAAGCGGAGATATTTCTCAAAATATTGAAGTAGATGGTTCTGCCGTTGCTCCTGTTTTCACAAGAACTGGTTACAGCTTTAATGGCTGGGATAAAGATTTTCAAGTTGTAACAGAAGATATTGTTGTTAAAGCACTTTGGACAATCAACAATTATATTGTTACATTTGTAACAAACGGTGGAAGTAATATTGAACCTTTACAAGTTGACTACAACTCACTCATCTTAGCACCTAGCAGTCCAACAAGAGGAAGACTTGTTTTTGCTAATTGGTTCAAAGAGAATACTTTTGAAAATGAATGGAATTTTGAAACGGATAGAATATCTGACAGCGGTCTTACTTTATATGCCAAATGGAATGTAAGCATCACACTAAATGTCAATGGAAGTGAAAATATTGTTGCAATTGAAACTGGAAAAGAATTTGAAGAAATATCACTTCAAAATGTTAGTAAAACAGGATATCACTTAAATGGCTGGCTATATAATGATAATATTATAAGTGAAGAAACAACTTTCGATTATGAACAAGATGTAAATATCTATGCAAATTTTTCACCAAACATTTATGAAATATCTTTCATGTCTGATTCTTCTACAGTTTTTGAAAATAAAAGTGTTCCATTTGATAGTGCTATAGGTGAATTGCCTCTTCCAGAAAAATATAGATATGAATTTAAAGGTTGGTTCTATAATCAAACCCTTGTAACAGCTGAAACTGTTTATCAATTTACGGACAACATTGTTTTAACAGCAAAATGGGATATTGTTCCAATAAATTATATGCCATATCTTTTAATTGTTTTGGCGGTTATCGTTTTGCTTGTTCTATGCTTTTTTACTATAACTTTTCAAAAGTATAGGTACAAAGTTCAAGTTAAGCAAAAGGGAATGGAAGAAATTGTAAAATTAAATCCAAAATTAGCTGAGATTGAAAAAGAGATTTTAAGTCAAAACAGCAGAAAAAATTTACCAAAACTTCCACCAAAACCACCAATTAAACCAAAAATTCCTCCAGAAAATTTTCAAAAAAGAAATTAATAGTTAACATATTAATTAATATAATTGAAACAAAGTGTTTTTGATTAGCCATAAATTAAATTAAAAAAATTTTTAAAATATATATTTTTCAAGAGAAATCCGTCAACAACATAAAGCTTTTCAATTTTAGACAAATTTGATTTTGCTCTTTTGTAATATGTCTATAATAGTCGGTTTTTAACAAAGAAAGTCAATTGATTTTGATAAAATTTTTGATTATCATTTGTCTATAATTTTGTTTAAGCACTATAATATCCATATATTTTCAATAAAGTTTTAAAGCTATTTGAAAATATTATGTAAAGCTATAATTTGAAAATATTATGTAAATTATATGGAATACTTGAAACTTAATTAAATATTAATTAGTGATTTTAATATTACAATCACAAAATACAAAGGAGAAAATTTATGAAAATTCGCTTCAAAATTGTTTCAACTGTTATGAGTATGTGTCTTGCACTTGTGGTTATGGGCTTTGCTGTTTGGGCTGCTTCAACTCAAACCTTGGCTGTTACAAACACGGTGGATTTCACATCTATTCATGTTTTGTCAACAGTTTCTGGAACAGTTACAGGAGCAAAGGCAGAAACATTTGCTAATTATGGACCAGTTTCAACCCTTGCGGGCGACGAGGAAGGCAAACTTGGAACATGGGCAATTGGCTCAGCAATGGAATTTGCTGATGAAACAGAGCCAATTGTGATTACTCTCACAATTGTAAACAACTCAGACGAACGATCACTTTCTTTTGAACTTAGTGGACAAGCTTATTCAGCTTTCAACGGAACAAATCTTGGTGACACAAACATTGACAGAATATGTGTTTATTCAATTAACAATGCGACACCTGTTACAAATGCAACTTACACAAGTGGAGCTATTAATATTGAAGCACTTAAAACTGCTACAATCGTTATGACTCTTGACATTTCTGATAATGGAAAAAGCGTAACTGCTTTTAACAATAGCTTCAGTGCGATACTTAGAAATGTTGCTGAAGTTGTAGAAAATTTTTCGTTTAATCCAACAAATTCAGTTTTAACTTTAAACCCTACAGAATCTTTAACGGAAGAAAATCTTCCAGAAATGGTTGTTGAAGGACAACCAGCCTATTATGGACTATATGAAGATCAATCCTTTACTCAAAAAGTGCAATTTCCATACACGGGAGAAACAACTCTTTATGCAAAATTTGCAGAAATTCCTGAATCTTTGATATTTACACTAATAAATGATGGTGAAGCTTATTCAGTTGCTAAAAACTCTTCTGATTTGCCAACAGGTTCTCTTGAAATTCCAGAAAAATACAACTGGAAGTCAATTACAACATTGCCTATAAATGCATTTTTTGGTTGTACAGCACTCACAAATATAACAATTCCTAATAGCGTTACAAACATTGAAACTTATGCATTTAATGGCTGTACAGCACTCATAAATATTGTAATTCCAAATGGTGTAACAACTATTGGCAGTGGCGCTTTTAAAAATTGCGCAGGTATTACAAGCGTATCCATTCCAGACAGTGTAACAAGTATTGGTGGTTCATCATTTGATGATACTGCTTGGTTCACAAATCAATCAGATGGGCTTGTATATGCTGGAAAAATGGCATATAAATATAAAGGAACAATGCCTAATGACACATCTATAACATTGCTTTCAGATACTAAAGGTATTGCTTCTCTGGCATTTGTTAATTGCACAGGACTTATAAGCATCACAATTCCAAGCAGTGTAACATGTATAGGCAATTCTGCTTTTGAAGGTTGCACAGGACTCACAAGTGTAACAATTCCAAACAGTGTTTTAATCATCGGACAATCTGCGTTTTGTTTTTGCACAGGACTTTCAAGTGCAACAATTTCAAATAAAGTTACAAGATTAGAAGCTTATACTTTTAATCGTTGTACTGCACTTGCAAACTTCACAATTCCAGAAAGTGTAACTTATATTGATTCTTCTGCATTTTATGAATGTGCAGGACTTACAAGCATAATTATACCAAATAGTGTTACAGCTATTAGAAATTTTGTTTTTGATGGTTGCACAGGGCTTACCAGTGTGGTTATTTCGAGTAATATGACGAGCATTGGAAAATATTCTTTTAATCGTTGCACAGCACTTACAAGCATAGAAATCCCAAGCAGTTTAACAAGCATTGATGAAGGAGTTTTTGCCAATTGCTTTGAACTAACAAGTGTTTCTGTTTCTGCTGATAACACAAGTTATTCTAGCGAAGATGGTGTTTTATTCAATAAAGATAAAACAAAAATTATCTGTTATCCAGCAAAAAAACAATCAGAAAATTATACAATTCCAATCAGTGTAACAAGTATTGATTTTTCTGCTTTTCAAAGCTGTACTGGTGTTGCAAACTTAACAATTCCAAGCAGTGTTACAACTATTGGACAGCAAGCTTTTTCTGGTTGCATTGGACTCACAAGCTTTTCAGTTTCTGAAAGCAATGAGTATTATTCAAGTGAGAATGGAATTCTATTTAATAAAAACAAATCAACTCTTGTATGCTATCCTGCAGGAAGGCAAGATGCAAGCTATATTATTCCAAGCAGTGTAATGAGTATTGGCTATAAAGCTTTTTATAAATGCACAAATCTATCTAGCCTAACTATCCCAAGTAGTATTTCAAGTGTTGGCAGTACTGTTTTTGATGGTAGTACTTTGCTTAAAACTGTAATTGTTGACTCAACCACCATTGCTAGTGGTTTAACTTCAAATACAGTCTTTGGAAACTTGCTAAACAATTTTACATCGGGTAGTGAACTTTACATTTTGGATTCAATAGGAACAATTGGTTCTTATGTAACAAGCACAACAAATTTCAACACTCCAGTTGTTGTAGACATTGGCGGAGTTAACTACAAAAAGTTTGTTAAAGTTTAATTCAAGATGTTTAATACACTTTTTATTATTAAGATAATTAAAAGTAAAAATGATTATGATTGTTTAATTAAAGCAATAATTTTTGAAAAAAATAAAAATTAAATCGCTATTTTGAATAGTTTTTGTTTTTATGTTTTTACTAGTATTAATTTTAATTAATATTAATAAAAAAACCTAGTTTCAAAAAACACACAATTAATTTTAATGTATAAAAATTCCTGTGTAAGTTATATGTAGTTGACAAAGTATTTATACAAATGTAAAATAGAAAAAATGCTTAATTGTTTGTTTTAAAAAATTGAGTTATCTTTATTAAATTTGAATAATTAAGATTAGAATATCTTTGTCAAAATAATACAGGAGAAAGTATTGTGAAAATTAAATATAAAATTGTTTCAATAGTTATTAACATACTTCTTATATCTGTAGTTTTTGGCTTTACAGTTTGGGCAGCTTCAACTCAAGCATTGCCAATATCAAGCACAATTAATTTTACTTCATCACATGTTTTGTCAACGGTTACTGGAACGGTTACAGGTGCAAAAGAAGGTACATTCGAAAATTATGGTCCAATTTCAACAGTTGGTGAAGATTCAGAAGAAAAGCTTGGTTCTTGGCAAATTGGAGCTATGGAGTTTGCGGACGAAACATCACCAATCACACTTACCCTTACAATTGTAAATGATTCCGAAGAGCGTAGTTTGAGTTTTGAACTTAGTGGACAATCATACTCAACTTTTAATGGAACAAATCTTGAAAACACAAATATCGACAGGGCTTGTAAATATTCAATCAATAATATGGTTCCCGTAACAAATGCCACATACATAAACGGTTATATTAATGTTGAACCATTAAAAACTGCAACAATAATTATGACATTTGATATAAATGATATTGGCAAAAATGTAAACAATTTTAACAGTAGTTTCACAACTATTCTTAGAAATGTTGCAAATGTTGTTTATTCATTTAATTCTGAAGGTGGAGAAATTGCAACCGTTTCAACATATGGACCAATTTTTGAAGAGATTATACCTGAATTATCGGTTGTTGGAAGTCCGTTATATTATGGTTTGTATACCGATTCTGGTTTTACACAAAAAATAAGCCTTCCATATTCAGGAGCAACAACTCTTTATGCAAAATTCACAAGTGTACCTACAAATTTGATATTAACTTCAATTAATGATGAAGAATATTCAGTTGGAAAATCAGCGACTTTGCCAACAGGAGCTCTCCAACTCCCAGAAAAATATAATTGGAAACCTATAACAACTTTGGTACAATATGCTTTTCAAAATTGCACAGGGCTCACAAGTGTTATAATTTCAGACTATGTAACATTTGTTGGAAATGGTGCTTTTAGCGGTTGTTCAAATCTCACAAGCGCCGTTTTTCCAAATTCATTAACAAGCATTGGAAATGGTTCTTTCCAAAATTGTACAGTTCTTGGCAATGTTATTCTTCCTAGTGGCTTAACAAGCATTGGAGGTAATGCTTTTTATGGTTGCGTAGCATTCACAAGTTTCACATTTCCAAATGGTGTAACAAGCATTAGTAGTTATATATTTTATGGTTGCACAAATCTTGCAAGTATCACTGTTCCAAGTGGAGTAACAAGTATTGGTTATTTTGCTTTTCACAATTGTTCAAGCCTTACTAATTTCACAATTCCAAGTGGAGTAACAATTATACTACAAAATGTTTTTTATAATTGCAGTGAATTAACAAGCATGATAATTCCAAACGGTGTAACAAGCATTGGCAATAATGCTTTTAGTGGCTGTACAAAGCTCGCAAGCATTTCTCTTCCAAGCAGTTTATTAACCATTGGTAATTTTACTTTTAATTCTTGTTCAAGTCTTACTAGCTTCACAATTCCAAATGGTGTAACAAGCATCGGAGATACAACTTTTCAAGCTTGTACAGGTTTAACAAGCTTCACTTTTCCAGACAGTGTAATCAGTATTGGTTCTTCTGTTTTTTGGTCTTGCTCAAATCTCACAAGTGTTACGATTGGAAGTGGTTTAACAACAATTGGAACTTCTGCTTTTTCTAGTTGCACAAAAATCACAAGTTTTTCTGTTTCAGAAAGCAATTCATATTTTTGTAGTGATAATGGTGTTTTATACAACAAAGATAAAACCAAATTGATGTTTTATCCAGCAAGTAAAACAGATACAAGTTACACAATTGCAAGCACTGTAACTATTATTAATGGTGGTGCTTTTTATCGTAGTCAAAATCTCACTAGCATAACAGTTCCAACAGGCTTAACAAGCATTGGTAATGAATCTTTTTATTATTGCTCTAAACTCGCAAGCATCACTATTCCAAGTGGTGTAACAACTATTGGAAGCAGTGCTTTCCAAATTTGTTCACTTCTAAAAAATGTTGTTATTGATTCGGCTACTATTGCTAGTGGTTTAACTTCAAAAACCGTATATGGCTATTTACTTAATTATTTTGCAACAGGTAGTGAAATATACATATTAGATTCAATTGCAACAATTGGTTCTTATGTTACTGACATTGTAAATTTCAGCGCACCAGTTGTTGTAGACATTGGCGGAGTTAATTACAAAAAGTTTGTTAAAGCTTAATTTATATTTAAAGAAATTTTTATAAAACAACTAAAAATCAAATGGGCAAATTAACTGCCCATTTTTTTGATAAACTCTAATTACTAGAAATGATATTGTTTTATAAGCTTTTTGCTTAGAAAAATAAAAACTGTTGTTAGGTTTGTTGAAGTGTCGCCACTCATATTAATTTACATATGCATATAGACTATATAAAAAGGCTTCTTGAACCTTTTTAAATGTTTTATCCTTTTTTTGCATAAGATATTCAATTCTCAATTATTTGTGGAAAGTTGTTGCATGAAATAATCATAAATAAACAATTAAGGGGAAAAAACTTGTCAAGATTTTGTATATAATTGACTTTTAAATGTTATAGATATAATATTTAGTAAATACATATTTAAAGGAGTAAAAAATGTTTTGCACAAATTGTGGTAAAGAAATTTCTGATGAAGCAGTGGTATGCACAGGCTGTGGAGTTCCTGTTAAACAAACAAAAAAAACACAAGTAAATCCTAATGACTCAAGAAGCACTGGTTGGGCAGTTCTCGGATTCTTTTTTCCAGTAATTGGTTTGATTTTGTGGGCAGTTTGGAACAATGAATTTCCTCTAAGATCAAAATCTATAGCAAAAGGGGCTATCATTGGTGTTATAGCTGAAGTTGTTCTTTCAATAATAATGTTTGTTGCCATGTTTGCTTTGATATCTTCTGGGATAATTGATCTTAGTCAATTGCCTTATTATGGTGGGGCTTCAATGTAATCTATCTTTTAATTATTCATTAAAAATTTTATTTTATGAATATATTAAATTTTTTTATACTATGTATATAACAGAAATTTTTATAAATCATTTATTAAAAAAAAATATGATTTAGAAAAATTAAGGAGAAAAAATGTATTGTCCAAAATGTGGGAAAGAAATTTCAAATGAAGCAGTTCTTTGTGTTCATTGTGGGGCTCAAATTGGCAAAATTAAAAATGGTTCTGGCATTGATGACAACAGTCCACTTTGGCTTGTTCTTGGAATATTAGTGCCACTTATTGGGCTTGTGTTGTTTTTGATTTGGAAAGATGAAAAACCTGTTTGTGCCAAACAATGTGGAAAAGGTGCTTTGATTGGTTTTTGTATTTCTTTCGGAATTTCAATTTTATATTTTGTAGCTAGTTTGTTTATACCCGTTTTATTTGCAATTCCATTAATTTAAAAAGCACTTTGCTTTTTTGTTAAAAATTAATTTTGTCTTTAAATCAATCCAAGAGAAAAAGGTGAAAAAATGTATTGTCCATACTGCGGAAAAAACAATCTTGATGATTCAAGCTATTGCACTTCTTGTGGAAAAAATATTAAAGAATCTAAGTTTTCTTGTGCTGATGGCACGAGTGGCTTAGATTCATTTTCTAATAATAAAAACAATTCAACTATAAATGTATTTGTTTCAAATGACAACGAGTTTAATCATGAAAACAATGAGTTTAAGAAAGAAAAAAATGAGTTTAAAGACAGTTCTAACAAGTTTTTTTCAAACACGATAATAAACAATTTTGATGACAATCAAAAAAATCCTAGTGAAAATTTTTCAAACGAACAAAGTTTCGAAGAATTAAAAAGCACTTTTAACAATGAATTTAAAAATATCACTTTTGATGATATAAAAGTTCCAAGTGTAGAAAATGATTTTCTTAATGAAACAGAAAATTCTAAAAAAATAATCATTGATAATAATTTTAATAACAAAACTAGTTTTAATGACAGCTTTAATGATTCAACTTTTGACAAAACTGAAAATACAAATGGTTTGGTTTTTGATAAGTCCATTCAAACCAACACTGACAATGTTGAAAATACAGCTTTTGTTGAAGCTAATGACATAGATGAATTATGCAAAAATCAAGAAAACTTTCAAAATGAAAGCCAAGAAAAAACAGAAAAACCAAAATCGTATTTTGCTCAATGTCAAGAAAAATCATATCATTCTCAAAACTCATATAAAACAGAAAATATTTTTGATTTGCTAAAAAAAGATATTAGTTTAAACAAAAATTTAAACGGCTTTCAAAAACAAGATGGAAGCAGTTTCTTTTTTACAATTATTGGTTTGCTATTTCCATTAATAGGAATGATTATGTGGGGAGTTCTTAGCAAAGACTGCCCCAAAAAAGCAAAGTCTTTTGGAATTGGCGTAATAATTAGTATAGTTTTTGGTTTTGTTATTTTTATTATCTATATCATTGTTACAATTATCAAATTTTTCGGTTCAATGTTCAATCCTTTCTTTTAAAAATTAAAGATTAAAAATATTGTCAAAAATAAAACAAATTATTAGTTTTTGAAATATGATTTAAGTTTTTTGCAACTTAAGCAAATCTTTTTACACAGCTTTTTAAGTGAAACAATTTTTATTTGTTTTTCAACAAGCATTGATTCAATTTGAAGTTCTTCAAGCTTGTTTAAAAAACAAACTTTAATCTCTGAAAGAGAAATTATGTTTTCAACTTGACTGCCACTTAGCCAAATTCCATCGCCACTAGCAAAGTTTGGAACACTGCCTGCTTGGGTCATAATCATGCCTAATTCATCAGCAAACTTCAAAAGTTCATCAAAGCAAAGAGCAAAATATAATGACAATTTTTTGTCATCAACAAAAGAGGCAAACTCAAAATATTTGGCTTGCATTGATGTTAAAAAAAGTCCATGTTTTCCACCAAACAAATGCTTTAAAAGTTCTTCATCAAGAACTGAAATAATCTTTGGCATTTTATCATCTTTTTCTAATGGTAAAGAAAATTTTGATTTCAATTTTCACCACCAAAAATTATTTTTATTGACTATGATTTTATATGTATAAATTTTCATTTTTGCTATTTTTCATTTTGGGGTGGCACCAAAAAACTTACGCGGTACGCAAAATAGTTATTTTGCTAATTCGCTATTTTTTTGAACTCCAAACTATGTAACATAAATTGTTTTTAATAATTTTTAAGTGTATTTCAATTTTCTGTACAAACTAAAGTTCAGCATTACAATTAAATTTACTCTTAAAAAATATTCTAGTAGTAAAAAACATAATTATTATAATAAATACTTAAAAATTAAATAAGAAGCGGGAAATTTAAAACCATGTTATCGTGTTATATTAATCGAATCTATTAAAGATTGAAAATTGGAGCAGGAAAAATTATGCCAAAATTTAGTTTTGGCAAGATATTTTTTCAGCGAACACCTTAATAGGAGAAGGAGTTGGGAGGAGAACCGAAAAAATAGCGAGTTAGCAAACAAAGTTTGCGTATCCGCGTAATTTTTTTGGTGCTATCCCAATATAGTTCCGTTGTTTTCTTGACTTTGTTAGGCATTTGTCTTATGATTTGCATACTAAAACTTTATAAACTAAAGGCACTACTTGTTTTAAGGAGAAAAATATGACAGAAAACAAAGCCGTTTTGGAAATGGAAAAAAAATGGAGAGAACGCTGGGCAAAAGAAGATATATACAAATTTCACCCAGAAAAACCAAATAAGTTTTATTTGCTAGAAATGTTTTCATATCCAAGCGGAGCAAAACTTCACCTTGGACATTGGTGGAACTATGGACTTTCTGATTCGTATGGCAGATTCAAACGACTTAAAGGGTTTGAAGTTTTTCAACCAATGGGCTTTGATGCTTTTGGTCTTCCAGCTGAAAACTATGCCATCAAAACAGGAATTCACCCAAAAGATAGCACTGAACACAACATGGCAGTCATGGAAAATCAGCTTAAAAACATGGGTGCAACTTTCAATTGGGAATATGAAGTCAAAACATGTGAAGAAAACTATTACCGTTGGACACAATGGCTTTTCACTAAGCTTTATGAAAACGGACTTGCATATCAAAAATATGCGCCTGTCAATTGGTGTACTTCTTGCAACACAACTCTTGCCAACGAACAAGTTGTAGACGGCAAATGTGAAAGATGCGGAAGTCAAGTAATCAGAAAAGATTTGACACAATGGTTCTTCAAAATCACAGCATATGCTGAACAACTTCTTGAAGGACTTAACAGAATTGATTGGCCAGAAAGAACAAAAACTCTTCAAAAAAATTGGATTGGCAAAAGTGTTGGAAGTGAAGTTGATTTTGACCTTGAAAATGGCAAAAAAATCACTGTTTTCACTTCTCGTATAGACACTCTTTTTGGAGTTAGTTGGCTTGTTCTTGCTCCTGAACTCCCAGTTGTTAAAGAACTCACAAAAAAAGAGCAAAAAGAAGCAGTTGAAAAATATATCAAACAAACTGCATCAAAAGATGAAATTGAAAGACAAAACACAACAACTGAAAAGACTGGTGTTTTCACTGGTTCTTATGCAATCAATCCAATAAACGGCAAAAAAGTTCCAATTTACATTGCCGATTATGTTCTTGGCTCTTATGCAACTGGTGCGGTTATGGGTGTTGCAGCTCATGATGAAAGAGATTTTGATTTTGCGTTAAAATATAATGTTCCAGTTATTCAAGTAATCAAGTCAAAAGACGGCTCACTTGGAACTCTTCCTTTCACTGATTATGGCATGCTTATGGAAAGTGCCGAATTTGATGGTATGACAAGTGAAGAAGCAAAGTCAAAAATCACCAAAAAACTTGAAACTCTTGGAAAAGGCAGATTTAAAACAAACTACAAATTCCGTGATTGGAGTGTTTCTCGTCAAAGGTATTGGGGTTGTCCAATTCCTGTTGTTCATTGTGAAAAATGTGGCATTGTAGCCGTTCCAGAAAAAGATTTGCCTGTTAAACTTCCATACAATGTTGACTGGACGCCAGATGGCAGAAGTCCACTCAGCAAAAATGAAGAATTTATGAATTGCACTTGTCCAAAGTGTGGCGGAAAGGCAAGAAGAGATCCTGACACCCTTGACACATTTGTATGTAGCACTTGGTATCAATTTCGTTATCCGTCAGCAAAAATTAACGATGAAATGTTTTCAAGTGAAATCGTTAACAAAATGTGCCCAGTAGACAAATATGTTGGTGGAATTGAACATGCAACAATGCACCTTTTGTATTCAAGATTTATCACAAAATTTCTTAAAGATATTGGAAAAATTGACTTTGATGAACCATTTGCAAGCCTTGTACACCAAGGTATGATTCTTGGTTCAGACGGACAAAAAATGAGCAAGAGCCGTGGTAACACAGTTAGTGCCGATGACATAATTTCAGAATATGGTTCTGATGCACTCAGACTTTACCTTATGTTTGGTTTCAATTACACAGATGGCGGACCTTGGAACGATGAAGGAATCAAGAGTATTGCAAAATTTATTGAAAGGTTTTCTCGTGTTGTTCTTTCCTTTGGAAAAGCAAAACTTGAAAACGAAACAGTTTATGGCAAAGAAGAAAAAGAACTTGATAGAGTAAGAAATTACTCAATAAGCGAAGTTGAAAAAGGAATGGAAGTTTTTGCTTTCAACACAAGCATTGCTCGTATGATGGAACTTGTTAATGCCATGAATAAATATGAATTGAATGAAATCAAAAATGGATTCCTTATGAGAGAAATCGCAAAAGATTTTCTAATTATGATTGCACCTTGTGCTCCACATTTAAGTGAAGAGCTTTGGGAACAAATTGGCATGCCTTTCTCAATTCACAACCAAAAATATCCAACATGGAACAAGGATAAACTTGTGCTTGATGAAATTGAAATTGCAGTTCAAATCAGAAGCAAAATTGTTGTAAGAATTGTTGTTAGCACAAGTGCTACTCAAGATGAAATTGAAGCAGTTGCAAAAGAAAACCCAAAAGTTAAAGAAGCTCTTAGCACTTTTGTTTCTCACAAAACAATTCTCATTCCTAACCGCCTAATCAACTTTGTTTAAAATTATATCAAATTTTATAAACATATCAAATTATATAAATTATTTATTAATCTCTTTATTATTAATTTTAGTAAAGAGATTTTTTTATTTATTATTTTCTTAAACTATTCAAAATTAACTTTTTTTCATTAAACTTTGCTTTTAAAAATTAAATAATGTATTATTGTATAAATAATAGGAGAAATAAAAATTAATAATATAAAGAAAAGTTTTGTTAATTTTTGTTTGATTGCTTTTTTGCAACTTTGTTTTTTGTGTGGCGTTTTTTTTCTAACTAATCTAACCCCAACTATGAATGTTTGTGCTGAAGGAACTACAGGTCTAAGTTACACACTTATTGACAACGACACAGCTTATTCAGTTTCAAAAGGAACTGCTACAAATGAAGCATACATTGAAATTCCTAGCTCATACAACGGCAAGCCCGTCAAGGCAATTGCTAATTATGGATTTTATAGTTGCGCAAATCTTGTAACAATTTCAATTCCTGAAAGCATTACAACTTTTGGCTATTATGCTTTCAGTATTAGCTCAAAACTGACTAGTATTTCTATTTCAAGCAATGTAATTAGCATTGGTATTTCAGCTATTGGTTTTTGCACAAGTCTTACGAATATATCTGTTTCAAATGATAATGCAAATTATTTAAGTGAAGACGGAGTTTTGTTTAATAAAGATAAAACTATACTTTTGCAATATCCTGCTGAAAAACAAGGCTCTTCATACACAATTCCAGATGGTGTGATAATTGTAGAATCCGTTGCTTTTTATTCTTGTAAAAAACTTACAAGCGTCATTATTCCAAGTAGTGTAACAACTATTGATATTTTTTCTTTTAGTCATAGTAATATTACGAGCATCACAATACCAAGCAGTGTAGCTAATATTGAAAATTATGCTTTTTCTAACTGCACAAATTTGACATGTGTAAATATGAGAAGTATGACGCCAGCACCAATAAAGAGTGAAACTTTTGAAAATCATAATATCAGTTTAAAAATTTATGTTCCAGCTAGTAGTTTGCAAGCATATAAGTCAGCAACAAATTGGAGTACCTATGCTAATCACATTTTTGCTTATGAATCTTCAACAATCTCTTTCAATTCAAACGGTGGAAGCGGAGTTCAAAGCATAACAAGTGATGAAGGGAGTGTTGTCGTTGAGCCGACTGCACCAACAAGGGGAATTTGCAGATTTGGCGGTTGGTTTAGTGATACAGAGCTGACACATAACTTTGTTTTTAATGTTATGCCAAATCAAGACATAACCCTATACGCCAAATGGTTTGTTGATATAAGTTACAGCTATGAATCAGGAGTTATTGTTCGTGAAGCAGAAACTGGAAAAGAATACACTGACTCATTGACTCAAACTGCACAAAGAGAACATCAAACTTTCCTTGGCTGGACATATGGTGGGGTTTTGGTTTCTGAAAGTACTGTTTTTGATTATAACAATCCAATTTCTTTTATTGAAAGTTTCTCGCCAACTGAATATGAAATTACTTTCAATTCAAATGGTGGAAGCGAAGTGGCAAGCATAAGTGCAGTTTTTGGAATGCTTGTCACTGAACCTGAAACACCAGTTTTTGGAACTTTAGATTTTGATGGTTGGTTTAAGGAAGAAAACTTTGTTAGCAAGTGGGACTTTGCTTTAGACACAGTTCCTGATTTTAACACTTGCCTTTACGCAAGGTGGATTGTGAAAGTTAAGCTTGTAATTAGCGACAACGAAATAAATTCAGAACTTAGCAAAGGAAGAGAATATGAAGAACTTTTTGATGAGAACATTTCAAAGGTTGGCTACACTCTTGAGAGCTGGATTTATAATAATGAAAAAATAACAAATGAAACTGAGTTCGATTATGAAAATGAAATAGTATTGTCAGCTAATTTTGAAGCAAACACATACACGATTTCATTTGATGTTAATGGTTCACCAGATACAATAGAAAACATTGTTGCAACTTTTGATTCACCAATTGGCGAACTTGCAACGCCTGTCAAATCCCGATATATTTTTAAGGGTTGGTTTTATAATCAAACTCTTTTCACTCCGGATAGCATTTATTTAATTGATGACAACATAACACTTGTTGCAAAATGGGAAATTGCACCTATTGATTTTATGCCCACAATTACAATCATTGGTGTAATAATTTGTATTATGCTTTTTTCGGCTTTTATCATAATTTCAAAAAACCATACTAAAAAAGTTGCATCACTAAAAAATGAAATTGAAGAAAGAGCAAAATACAATCCAAACCTTGTTGAACTTGAAAAAATGTTTAATTCGAAAAAGAATTCTGCTTCCACAAATCAAGATAGTGATTCTTCAACCAATCTAGTTATGCCCTTAAAAAATCCACCAACTCCCCCACATTTTACGCCAAAAATTCCTCCTAAATTTCCACCCAAAAAATCATAATAAATGAAAATAATCAATGGAATGTAATTATTATGATATTTTCTGATTTTGAAGAATCAACATAATTTTGCAAGGATTAGGCATAAAAAGCAAGGTTAAGAAGCTAAAAATTCATTGTTTCCTTGACAACAAGGCACACTTGACACTATAATCAAAACCAATAAAGGAACGAGATATAATGGATAGAACTAGAATTGGCTCTCTTCAGCCTAATACCCGTGTCAAAGTGCAAGGCTGGGTTGAAAGAATTCGTGATCAAAAGAGCATGCTTTTTCTTATTGTAAAAGACATAACAGGTGCTCTTCAAATCACAATTGAAAAGGCAAAGCACCCAGAAATGGCTGAGCTTGTAGCTCCACTAATTTCTGGCAGTGTTGTTTCTGTTGAAGGCGATGTTGTTAAGTCTGAATTTGTTAAGCTTGGAGGAATTGAACTTTTTCCAACCAATCTTAAAGTTGAAACAATTGCAGAAGTAAGTCCAATTGGAAAAGATGCTTCAATTGACCAAAGACTTGACTACCGATGGATTGATCTTAGAGCTCCAGAAAAGACTATTATTTTTGAAGCTGAAACAACTCTTGTTCAGGCAATGAGAGAATTTATGATTCAAAATAACTTTTTGGAAATTCACTCTCCAAAAATTTTGTCTTCATCAAGTGAATCTGGTTCAGGACTTTTTGAAGTTCAATATTTTGATCGCAAAGCATATCTTGCTCAAAGCCCGCAATTTTACAAACAAATGGCAATGACAAGTGGTTTTGATAGAGTTTTTGAAATTGGACCTGTTTTCAGAGCTGAGCCTAGTTTCACAAGTAGACATACAACCGAATTTACAGGTTTTGATTTTGAAATGAGTTTCATTGAGTCTCATGAAGATGTTATGAAAATGGAAGAAGAAATGCTTCATTATGCCATAGCCAAAGTCAAAGAAAAACATGGCGAAAGAATAAAAGCACTTCTTGGTGTTGATGTTGTTGTTCCTTCACTTCCTTTTCCAAGAGTAACAATGGACAAGGCTTATGAAATTTTGAAAAATCTTGACTATGAAATGGATTATGGAAGCGATTTAGATGCTGAAAGTGAAAAACTTTTAACTTCTTATTTCAAAGAAAAAACTGGGCATGAGTTCATTTTTATATCTGACTATCCAAAAGAAATTCGTCCTTTCTACAGCATGCAATATGAAGATCGTCCACAAGTAACAAAAACTTTTGATTTGTATTGGAAAGGTATGGAAATTACATCAGGAGCTCAAAGAGAACATCGCTACAACATTCTTAAAGAGCAAGCTCTTGGTAAAGGATTAACAATGGAAGGCATAGGATTTTATCTTGACTTCTTTAAATATGGAGCTCCACCACACGGCGGTATGGGAATTGGAGTTGACAGACTTATGTTACTCATGTTAAATCTTCCAACAATCAAGGAAAGTATGTTTATTTTTCGTGGACCAACAAGACTTAATCCATAGAAAAAATAATATGATTTAAAACTCATTAATTAACACTTGTAATAAAAATTTTATAATTTTTTAAAAAAAGTAGATAGAGAAAAAAATTTCAACGATTATATTTTTAAAATTTTAAAAAATAATATTACTAATTCCAGTGGCAACTAAAAGATAAATCTTGATAAGAGTTCTATTATATTATTATAAAAAATAATTAAATTAGAAAAACTTCCTTTAAGGGCTAAAGAGCTTTTGAGGGAAGTTCTTTAAAATTGATTTGATTTATTAAAAATATAAGATATAATCAATTTGTTATTTTAAAACTAGTTAAAAGGAAAAATATATGATTTCATTTTCAAAACAAGAAATTCAAAGGCTTGCAACATTAAGTGCATTAAATTTTAAAGAAGAAGAACTTGATAGCTTTGCCAAAGAATTTGAAAGCATTGTTGGTTTTGTGCAAAAAATTGTTGATGCCAAAATTGACGAAAAAAAACTTGAAGAAAGAACAGTTGAGTTTGATGATTTAAGAGAAGATTCGGCAGAAGAAAGTTTGCCTCAATCAGAAGTTCTTTTAAACAGCCCAAAATCAAAAAGTGGTTCTTTTTGCGTTCCAAAAATGATGGAATAATGTTTAAATCACCACAATATTAAGGAGAATAACTGATATAATGGATATAACAAAACTCAGCATCAATGAGCTTGAAAAACAAATACAAGACAAAAAAATTACATGTCAAGAAGTTGTGGAGTTCTTTTTTGACAGAATTGAAAAAACAAAAAAACTAAATGCAGTTTTGGAAACTTTTCCAGATGCAATCAACATAGCAAAAGAATATGACCTTAAAATAGCTAATGGAGAAAGTGTGCCAAAGTATGCTGGCATTCCTATGCTCATTAAAGACAACATTCTTATCAAAGGCAAAATTGCTTCGGCTGGCTCAAACTTTTTAAAAAAGTTTGTTGCTCCATACAATGCAACGGTGATTGAAAAACTTGCTAAGGCAGGAATAATTTTTCTCGGCAGAACAAACATGGACGAGTTTGCAATGGGCTCTTCAACAGAGAATAGTGCCTATGGCAACACTTTGAATGCTCTTGGCGATGATCTTGTTCCAGGTGGTTCAAGTGGTGGAAGTGCAACTGGTGTTGCTGCTTCTCTTTGCATGGCCGCTCTTGGCTCTGACACTGGTGGCAGTGTAAGACAACCCGCTTCTTTTCAAGGAATTGTGGGAAGCAAACCAACATATGGACGAATTTCAAGATATGGTGTTATTGCATATGCAAGCAGTCTTGAACAAGTCGGTATTTTTTCAAAGTCTGTTGAAGACAATGCTCTTATCATGGAAATAATTTCTGGAAACGATAAACATGACAGTACAACTCTTGTTGAAAATGTTCCAAACATGCTTAAACATGAAACAAGTTTAAAAGGCTTAAAAATTGGCGTGTTTAATGAAGTAAAAAATTGCATTTCAACAATGAAAGATGTTCTTGTTTACAACAAGTTTTTTGACATGTTAAAAAAGAATGGCGCAAAAATTGTTGACATTCCTTTTCCAAATTTTGAGCTTTGTCCAGCAGTTTATTATGTAATTGCTCCAGCGGAAGCAACAAGCAATCTTGGAAGATTTGATGGAGTCAAATACACTCGCCGTGCTGAAAACTGCAAAAATGTTGATGAAATATATGCAAAAAGTCGTACTGAAGGCTTTGGAAAAGAAGTTAAAAAACGCATTATGCTTGGCAATTTTGTTCTTTCTTCTGCTTATTATGATGCTTACTATTTAAAGGCTAAACGCATGCAAAGAATTCTTTCAAAAGAAATGCAAGAATCTTTTGAAAAATGCGATGTTATCATGATGCCAACTGCAGCTGGTGAAGCATTTAAAATTGGTGAAAAAATTGGCGACCCAATTGCAATGTGGGTTGAAGATTTGTTCACAATCACTGCAAACATAACTGGAGTCCCTGCAATTAGTATTCCTTGTGGAAAGGGCGAAAAAGGTTTGCCACTTGGAATTCAAATAATTGCAAACAAGCTTTGCGAGCCTAAAATGTTTGATTCGGCCTTTGCTGTTGAAAGACTTTTGAAGGGGGAAAGCAAATGAAAAATTATGAAACCGTCATCGGTCTTGAAATTCATGTTGAATTAAAAACAAACACAAAAGTGTTTTGTTCCTGCAAAAATCAATTTGGCTCTCTTCCAAACACAAACTGTTGCCCTGTTTGCACAGGTATGCCGGGAGCTCTTCCAGTTCTTAACAAAAGTGCAGTTGAAAAAGCAATCAAAGCAGGGCTTGCCGTAGGCTCAGAAATTAATGACATAGCAATTTTTGAAAGAAAAAATTATTTTTATCCTGATCTTGCAAAAGCTTATCAAATTTCACAACTAGAAAAACCTATTTGCGTTGGTGGAAAAATTGTTCTTGACAGTGGCAAAGTTATCAGACTTAATCGTATTCATCTTGAAGAAGATGCTGGAAAGCTTGTTCACAGAAGTGAAGCAATTGGAACTCTCATTGATTACAATCGAGGGGGTGTTCCACTCATTGAATCCGTAACTGAACCTGACATTTCAACTTCAGAAGAAGCAATTGAATTTTTGAGCAAATTGCAAGCAACTTATGTGTACGCTGGCATTGCAGATTGCAAAATGGAAGAAGGTGGAATGCGTTGCGATGTCAATCTTTCAATTCGTGAAGTTGGTTCTTCCAAACTTGGAACAAGAACTGAAATGAAAAACCTAAACAGTTTCAAAATGGTTTCAAGAGCAATTGAATTTGAAAGAAAAAGACAAATTGAAATTGTTGAGAGTGGCGGAGTAATCAAACAAGAAACACGCAAATGGGATGATAACAAAGGTAGAAGTCAAGCAATGCGTTCAAAAGAAACTTCACAAGATTATCGTTATTTCCCTGATCCTGATCTCTTGTGGGTCAAAATCAACAAAAGCACTGTTCAAGACATTTCAAAGTCGCTTCCACTTATGCCTGAAAAAAGAAAAGAAAAATACATGAGTGAATTTGGGCTTCCAAAATATGACGCTGAAATTCTTACTTCAAAAAAAGAAATTTCTGATTTTTTTGATGCTTGCGGTAATTTTTGTGAAAACAAAAAAGCCCTTTCAAATTGGATTATGGTTGACATTCTTGGAAAGCTCAAAGAAGAGCCTGAAAATGAGTCCATGCCACTAACTCCAAAGCAACTTTCAACAATAATTAATTTGCTTGACACCAAAAAGATTTCCAGAGTAAACGCAAAAGAACTTTTTGCCAAGATTTGGAGAACAAACCTTGATGCTCATGATACAGCAGAAAAAAATGGCTGGCTTGATGGTATTTCAGAGAGCGAATTGAATGAAATTATTAACAAAGTAATTGTTAGCAACCAAAAAGCAGTTGAAGATTACCCTAGTGATCCAGAAAAAGTTTTGCGTTTCTTTGTTGGACAAGTTATGAAAGAAACAAAAGGTAAGGCAAATGCTGAACTTTCAACCTCGTTGCTTAAAAGCATTTTAAATAAATAAAATTAACCAAAAAAATTACTCAAGCAAGAGTAATTTTTTTTAGTTTAAAAAATTGATTGTTTCAGAAATGTTTGTAGAAAATCAAAGAAATATTTGTTTAAATAATTGTTGAAAAAATCAAAGAAATGAATGAAAAAATCAAAGAAATGAAAAACAAAAAAATGAAGTAAGAAATTAAAGAAATATTTATTGCAAAACAAAGGAACGAATGATACAAAATCAAAAAAATTAAAATATTAAAACAAATAGACAGATTGACATATTTGTTTAAAAATGGTATACAAACAACATATATTAAAATGTTAAATCACAAAGGAGTTACAAACGAATGAAAAACAAAAAGGTATTTGTGCTTATTATGATTCCATTAATAGCCTTGGTTTGTACTTTTGTTTGGTTATCAATTAAAATTAATGTATCTAATGAAACAGCTTTCAATTTTGAAGAAGTTTCATGCACAATTACAGGTGATATTGAAGGAGCAAAGGCAGGAACATACAAAACATATGGTCCAAGAACAATCGTTGCTAATGATGTTAATGCTGTGCTTAATCCTTGGTCAACAAATTTAGAGTTTTACAATACGGAAGAACCAATAACAATTTCTCTTATCATCGTAAACAATTCAACTGAATTTACAGTTTCGGTTGGAATTGAAGACAACAAATATACTACTTTTGACTATTCAAACAGCAATGTTGAAAGAACTGCAAAATATTCAGTTAGCAATTTTGAGCGAATATCAAATGCAAATTTAACTAGCAACATTTTTTGCATTGAACCAACAAAAACTGCAGAAGTCATTTTTACATTAAAAATTATTGACTCTTCAAAAGGTGTAAAAAGCTTTGTTAATGATCTTAATATTACTCTTGATGAATATGTTTATGAATATAAGTTTATGGACGGACAAAATCAAATTGCAACATTTTCTTCACGAAAAAAACTTTTAAATTCAGAAATACCACAATTGACGAATGACGAACAACCAGCTTTTTATGGATTGTATAAAGATGTTGAACTCACTAACAAAGTTCATTTTCCTTATTCAAGTTCACAAACAACCTTGTATGCCAAAATTGAAAATCCAACAAACTTGACTTTTTCTTTGATGCCAGAATTTAATTCGTATGAAGTTGCTTCAAGTGGATTGATTTCTGGAAACATTGAAATTCCTGAAAAATATAACTGGTTGCCTGTATCAAAAATTAAAGAAAATGGTTTTTCTGGGCTTCAAATTTCTTCAATAACAATTCCTTCTTCATTAAATACATTTACAAATAATTGTTTTAACAATTGTCCAAATTTCACAACTTTTGCTGTTGATTGTGATAACACAGTATTCACTGCTCTTGACGGAGTGCTTCTAAGCAAAAGTCAAGAACAATTATATGCATACCCAAGTGGTAGACAAGCAAGTTACTCGATTCCACATGGTGTCAGAACCCTATGTCCATATTCTTTTTGTGGAACAACTGGACTTACAAGCGTAACTATTCCTTCAACTATTAGAAACATAAACATAAAAACTTTCGATTCTTGCCCTGCTTTAACTGAAATAATTGTTGATGAAAATAGTATGTATTTCAAATCTGTTGAAAATGTTGTTTTCAGTAAAGATGGTACTGACCTTATTCTATGCGCAAATTCAAAAAATGGAATCTACACTGTCCCTTTTGGTGTGGAACTGATTGAAAGTTATGCGTTTTCTAATTGCAAATTGTTAACAAGAATAAATCTTGCTTCAACAATCACAACAATTGGAGATTTTGCGTTTGTTAGTTGCGATAACCTAGCTTATATTGATAGCAATTTGAGTGCAACCTTCAAAACCATCAATGGTGTTCTTTTCAATTTTGAGTCTACAAAAATTGTTTGCTACCCAAAAGGAATAAGTAGCACAGCCTATACGATACCCGAGGAAGTTGTTGAAATTGGTGATTGTGCTTTTTATGAATGCTCTTTAACAAGTTTAATTTTACAAGATAATGTAACCACAATTAGTTATAAAGCATTTAAAAATTCAAATATCACAAGTTTAACATTGAATTCAAATTTGACTTCAATTAGTTATTATGCTTTTGACAATGCAGTTATTTCTGAAGTTATCATTGACTCAAACACCATTTCTTCAAGCATAACAAGCATTAATAGTGCTGGAAAATTGCTAAGTGGTTTTTCAACAGGTGATTTTTTATTTATCAAAAATGGTTTAACAATTGGAAGTTACATTTCAAGCACTGAAAATTTTTCTGATGAAGGAACTGTTGATGTTAATGGAACAATTTATAGAAAATTTGTAAAAATTTAAAAAATAACTTGATTTATCATATTGAATAAAACAAATATTGTGATAACTTTGTTACAATATTTTTTTTGATTTAAAAACAAATATTTTATACAATAATAAAAATTTGTTTGACAACTTTTTCTGAATTTGTTATAAATTTATTAAAGAATTTTTATACAATATTTTAGAACGCGAGCCAAAAAATTCTAATTTTTTCCACTATTTTATAGGAGAAATTATGAAAATAAGATTAAAAATTGTTTCGACTGTTCTAAGTATGTGCCTTGCTTTGGTTGTTATGGGTTTTGCTGTTTGGGCTGCTTCAACTCAAAGTCTTCCAGTAATCAACACGGTAGATTTCACATCTATCCATGTTTTGTCAACAGTATCGGGCTCGGTTTCAGGTGCAAAAGCGGATACCTTTGCAAATTATGGTCCAGTTTCAACACTTGCTGGAGATGCTGAAGGAAAACTTGGTTCATGGGCAATTGGCTCAGCCATGGAATTTGATGAAGAAATAGAACCAATTGTAATCACACTCACAATTGTTAATAATTCAGACGAACGATCACTTACATTTGAACTTAACAATCAGTCATACACTGATTTTAACGGTGTAAATTTGGGAAATACAAACATAGACAGAACTTGTAAGTTTTCAATCAACAATTCAGTGCCAGTTGAAAATGTTTCTTATATAAGTGGCGAAATTGCAGTTGAACCTTTAAAAACTGCAACAATAGTTTTAACATTGAAAATCAGCGACACAGGGAAAAGTGTTAATTCATTCAATAATGCTTTCAACACAACATTAAGGAATGTTGCAAAACCTTTGGTTGGTTTTTCCTTTAACACTGGAAGTGGTGAAATTGCTTCAGTTGAAACTTCACAACCACTTACTGAAGAAAACTTGCCTGAACTTTCTGTTGACGGACAACCAGCTTTCTATGGATTATATTCAGACGAATTAATGACACAAAAAATTCAATTTCCATACACTGGAGATTCTTTGGTTTATGCCAAATTTGGTAATCCTGACAACATAACTCTATCTAGCATAAATTCTGGAAAAGAATATGCAGTTTCAAAAAATGGAACACCTGTTGGAACTGTTGAAATTCCTGAAAAATATAATTGGATACCTGTTACAACAATTCCTAACGATGCATTCAAAGATTGCACAGGGCTAACAAGTGTTGTTATTCCTTCCAGTGTAACAACCATTGGAACAAATGTTTTGAATGGTTGCACTTCGCTTGAAACATTGTCAGCACCTTTCAAATTTCCATATTGTAACAATCCTTGTAACAATAGCTTTTTAAGATATTTCTTTGGCGGAACTTCTTATTCTGCTGGTGGCTCAAGCGTGCCTACTTCTCTTAAAACAGTCATTATTGCTGGGGGCACAAAAGGAATTGGAGAGCATGCTTTTGATGGTTGTTCAGCTCTTACAAGTGTTGTTATTCCTACTAGCCTTACAGAAATTGGAGCATATGCGTTCAGTGGTTGCTCACTTCTCACAAGTTTTTCTGACTTAAGCAATGTTACAACAATTGGTGGAAGTGCATTTAATGCTACAGGTTGGTATTCGAGCCAATCTGATGGTGTTGTGTATGCGGGAAATGTTGCGTATACATACAAAGGAACAATGCCAGCCAGCACAGAAATAATTTTGAATTCAGAAACAAAAGCCATTGCAACAAATGCTTTCAGAAATTTCGCAAATTTAACAAGCATAACAATCCCTGAGGGTGTTACAACAATTGGTTCATATTGCTTTTATGGTAGCACAAATTTGACTAATGTTACCATTCCAGAAAGTTTGGTAAATGTTGGTTCTGACACATTCTTTAACACAGCTTGGCTTAATGGAAAAAGTGATGGAGTTGTTTATGCTGGAAATGTTTTGTTGATATACAAAGGAACAATGCCGATAGAAACTTCAATCACAATTACTGAAGGAACAAAAGCAATTGCTGGAGGAGCTTTTTATTCAAAAACAAATTTAACAGAAATATCAATTCCAGAGGGCTTAATTTATATTGGAAACAGTGCTTTTTATGGCTGTAGCAATCTTACAAGTTTGATTTTGCCAAATAGTGTAACTATTGTTGGAACTTATGCTTTTGCTTCTTGTAGCAAACTTGTGAATATATCACTTTCAACAGGACTAAAAAACATTTCAGAATCTGCATTTAGCCAATGTTCAGGGCTTTTGAGCATAACAATTCCAAACAGTGTTGAAAGTATTGATTATTGTGCATTTTTGTCTTGTAGCAGTCTTGCATCAATAATTTTCTCTGACAATCTAAAATATATTGGTGTTGGTGCTTTTTATTGTTGTACTTCGCTTGTTTCTTTGGTTTTCCCTAACAGTTTAACAGTTATTGATGACAGTTCATTCTATGGTTGTTCCGCTCTTACAAGTGTAACAATTTCTTCTGAAGTTAATAATATTGTAAGTGCATCATTTGAAGATTGTGTAAATCTTAAAACAGTAATTATTGATTCTCCAACAATTGCTAGCGGTCTTACTTCTTTAACAGCCTTTGGAAACCTTATAGCAAATTTCACAACGGCAAGTGAACTATATATTTTGAATTCAATTTCAACAATTGGTTCATATGTAATTGATATTGCAAATTTTGCTTCGCCTGTAGAAAGTGAAATAAATTTAGTTATTTATAAAAAATTTATTAAGATTTAAAAAAAACAATTATATTAGACTTTTGATTGTTGATGTGTTCAAAAACACATTTTCAATTGATTAAAAAGAAATTTAAAAAGTTTTAATTATTTGTAAACTTATTGTTTTATTTGTTAAAAATGGGAAAAGAGATGAGTTTAATTTGCTCATCTTTTTTGTTAAATATTACAATATTTGCTCAATGAAACTTTAAAACTAAAATTAGAGAGAAAAAAATGAGTTTAATTGCTCATCTTTTTTGTTAGAATGTTCTTCAAAGAAACTTCAAAATCAAACAAGTTCATAAAACTGAATTTATGTAAGAATTTTTGCATTGTTTACTTAATAATTTGCTAAATATTAAAGAAACTATATGTATGAATATTGTTTGCTTTTTTTCTAGGAAATTATATAATAATATGTATAAAATATTGTTTGGAGGTTACAAAAATTAAAAAGGGAATAATTCACTTTGATAAATTTTTTGTAATTGTATTTCTGCAATTGTTATTTTTGTTTAGCGGATTTTTTTTGACTACATTATCCCCTAATATGACAGTTTCGGCTGAAGCAACTTCTGGTCTGTATTACAATTTAATTGAAGAAAACACAGCTTATTCAGTTTCTGCTGGAACTGCATCAAATTTTGCAAACATTGAAATTCCAAGCATGTATAACAGCAAACCAGTCAAATCAATTGCTAATAATGGTTTTTATAATTGTTCTAGTTTAGTTAGCATTGTTCTTCCAAGCACACTAACATCAATTGGAATATGTGCTTTCAAAGATTGCATAAATTTGTCAGCAATTGTTATTCCAAACAATGTGGCAAGTATGGGTGATGAGGCTTTTAGAAATTGCACAAAACTTGCAAGCATTGAACTTTCCACTTCTCTCACTGAAATCAGTGCTTGTGCTTTTCTAAATTGTACAAGTCTTAGAAACATTGCTTTTCCAAATGGTTTATTGAATTTGAGAAACAAGGCTTTTTACTATTGTACAAACTTGTCTACCATAACTCTTTCAAGCACTTTGCAAACCATTGGTGATGAATGTTTTAGTCAATGTTCAGCAATTGTAAATATAACAATTCCAAGCAGTGTTTCTCAAGTTGGATTGAATGCTTTCAAAGATTGCACAAATCTTCGTAGCATTTCTTTGCCTGAAGGTGTTACAATTATTAACTCAAACACTTTTTATGGTTGTATTAGGCTTAATAGCGTAAGCATTCCAACTTCTTGTTTAACCATTGGAACATATGCCTTTTACAATTGTGATTCATTAACTTCAATCAATATAACTTCTGGTGTAAAGACAATATCGGACTATGCTTTTACTAGTTGTGATTATCTTAGCACCATTAATATTGCAGATTCAGTTGAAAGCATTGGAATTAGATGCTTTTCGTCTTGTTTAAGATTGGCAAATGTGTCTTTGGGAAACGGTTTAAAAAAGATATTTTCATATGCTTTTAACAATTGTCAGTTACTAAGCACAATTGTTATACCTGATAGTGTTACAGAAATTGAATCAGGTATTTTTTATGAATGTACAAATTTGCAATCTGTAACTCTTTCTCAAAACATTTCATCTTTACCATCTGGAGTTTTTTATAATTGCAGTAAAATTGTTAATATAACCATTCCTAATTTTGTAAGTTCAATTGCAGAACTAGCTTTTGAAAGATGCACAGGATTAACAAGCATTGTTCTTCCAAGCAACTTGACTGAATTGAAATCAAATGTGTTTAAAAGTTGCACCAATCTTGCTAGCATTTCTATTCCTGCTAGTGTTGCGTCAATTGGAATTAGTGCTTTTCTATCTTGTTCAAAGCTTACTAGTATAAATGTGGATAGCGAAAATACAGTTTTTCAATCTGTAGATGGAATACTTTATAACAAAGAATTAACAACCATTTTAAAATGTCCAGAAGGCAGGACTAATGTAATTATTCCTGACACCGTTGTTACGATTGGTACAAGTTGCTTTTTCAATTGCATAAAACTTGTAGGTGTTACTCTTGGAAACGGTGTCAATATTATTCCTGCATCAACTTTCAGAGATTGCACGGCTCTTAGTAGTTTCATTGTTACAGATTTTGTTACAGAAATTGGTGCTAGTGCTTTTGAAAACTGTGTTAATTTAGCAAGCATATCCTTGCCTGACAATGTTTTAAAAATTGGTTCATCTGCTTTTGCTGCTTGCATCAAATTGGCTTCAGCTTCAATTGGTGAAGGTGTCACAAGTTTGCCTTATGGAGTGTTTTATGGTTGCACTTTGCTTGCTAGCATTTCTCTTCCATCAAATCTCTTATCAATTGGAGATTCTTGTTTCAGAAATTGCGTTTCTTTAAACAATGTTTCTCTGCCAAATAGTTTAGCCACAATTGAAATTAATGCTTTTAGGAATTGTACAAGTCTTAGTGTCATAAGCGAACTTCCAGAAAATGTTGTTACCATTTCTGATTATACTTTCTCCAGTTGCACCAATTTAACAGCTTTCACAATTTCGTCAAACATAACAACAATTGGAACAGGAGCGTTTAATAGTTGCACTAAATTGTTGACAATAACAATTCCAGACAATGTAACATCAGTTAAAAACGATGCATTTTTATATTGTTCAAGCCTGACTACAGTTCAGGTTGGAGCTGGTGTAACTGTAATTTCTCCAAACACTTTTAGATCATGTTCAAAGTTAAATTCTTTTTCAATGACAAACAATGTAACGATTATAAATAGCAATGCCTTTGATGGTTGTGTTCTACTTGAAAACATTGCATTATCAGAAAATCTTCAAACAATCAATTTGGAAGCTTTTAAAAATTGTTCAACTTTAAGCACCATAACAATTCCAAGTTTAGTGAGTTCAATAGATCCATCAGCCTTTCTTCAATGTTCATCACTAACTGATATATTTGTTGCTGATGACAATGCAACTTACAAATCTGTTTCTGGAGTTCTTCATAACAAGAGTGGAACAAGAATAATAAGATGCCCTGAAGGTAAAACAAGTTGCACAATTTCCGATTCGGTAACAAGCATTGATAATTCGGCTTTTTATAGATGCAAAATTACTTCAATAACACTTATAAACAACATCACATCAATTGGAACGAGTGCCTTTCAAAGTTGCAACAGTTTAACAACTGTAATTATTGGAAATGGAATTGAAAGTTTGCCAGTAAATATATTTAATGGTTGTGCAAGCCTTGTTGATATTTCAATTTCTAATAGTGTTAAAACAATTAGTAATGGTGCTTTTTATGGTTGTACTGGGCTTGTCTCAATAACAATTCCAAACAGTGTAACAAGCATTGGAGAAAATCTATTTTATGGTTGTACAAATCTTACAAATGTAACTTTGTCCTCCGAAATCACTTCAATAAATTCTCAAATGTTTTTCAGTTGTTTAAATCTTGTCAGTATAGTTATTCCAGAGAAAGTTACATATATTGGCAATTCTGCGTTTAAAAGCTGTTCAAAGTTAAGCAGTATTGTTTTGCCAAACAGTGTAACATCAATTTCTGAAGAGGCTTTTTCGAATTGTAGTTTGCTTTCAAGCGTAACATTATCGAATCAATTAACAAGAATTTATTCATATGCTTTTCATTCTTGCACAAGCCTTGTTAGTATAACCCTTCCACCATCTGTAACAAGTATATATTCTTATGCATTTGCAAATTCAACAAGTTTAAGAAATATTTATGTTAAAAGAGTTTCGCCTCCAGGTTTAGGTTATCAAGCTTTCTACAACACAAATATAAATTTAAAAATTTATGTTTCAGCTCTTACGATTAACACTTTCAAAAGCACATCGTATTGGAGTTCTTATTCAAGCAAAATTTTCACACTTGAATTAATTATGCAATTCAATTCAAATGGCGGAACTAGTGTTCCAAGTATATCTCAAGAAAAAGGCACTGAATTAATTAAACCAACAAATCCAACAAGAACGGGTTGCCGTTTTGCTGATTGGAACACAGACGAAGCTTTGACTCAAGTTTTTGATTTTGTTGTTATGCCTGAACAAGATGTCGTTTTGTATGCAAGGTGGTTTGTTGATGTCAATTTTGATGTTAATAGTGTTTTATCGCAAGTTGAATTGACTGTTGGACGAGAATATAGCTACATAAGTACTCACCCCGCTTCACTTGAAGGACACACTTTCACAGGTTGGATATATAACGAATCTCTTATTGATGAAAGCACAATATACAATTACACAAATGGCATAACCATTACTGCCAGCTTTTCTGTTAATGAGTACACATACACTTTTGTCACAAATGGTGGAAGCAATGTTTCTTCAATAACAATGAATTATGCACTTAGTATTTCTGCTCCAGATGAGCCAATCAGAAGAGGTTACACTTTTGAAAATTGGTACACTGACAATAACACATTTGAAAATGCTTATGTTTTTTCAGTTGTCCCTGCTGTGGATATAACACTTTACGCAAATTGGACTCCAAACATATACAATTTGTTTTATGATGTTAACACAGGCAATCCTGTCACAATAACTTCAAAACAAGTTACATTTGATGGTTTAACTGGGCAACTACCAAGCCCAACAAAAACTGGATACACATTTGTTGAGTGGAATAGTATGGCTGATGCAAATGGTGAAACATATATGCCTACAACAGTTTACACCGTTGATGATGACACAACGATTTATGCAATTTGGACACCAAATAATTACACTTTGTATTTTAATAGTAATGGTGGAATAGGTGTGGATAGTAAAACAGTTACTTATGATTCTGCTGTTGGTTTTTTGCCTAATTCAATTAAACTTGGCTTCAATTTTGTGGGGTGGTATCTTGGCGAAACTTTGATAACGGAAGATTCAATTTACATAGTTGATGGAAACACAACATTAGTTGCAATTTGGCAACCTATTCAAATTGATAAAACTCTTGTTTTATATATTGTGTGTGGTTTAATCTTGCTCTTTTTAATATTCTTTATACCTTATTTAATTAAGAAAAAAATTGTAAATGATTTAATGAGAAGAAATAGAATTTAGTTGAAAAAACTTGCAACAATTTTTTATGTAAAACATAACTTGAAATTTCAAAAAATGTTTAAAGCAATTTACAATAAAAATGCTATGCATAGTATTAACATAGTACTTAGTAGAAATTAATGTATTAACATGAAAATATTAAAAACAAAAAATCAATAACACAAAACATCACAAGATATAATTGTCATGATTAAACCAGAGATAAAAACTTTATTCAAAAATTAATATGAAAAAAAATTAATAGATTATATTTTTTTAAAAATATATAAAAATAATTAAATCTAGTAAAATCATAAAATTAAATATGAAAAAACAATTAATAGATTGAGTTTTTTATAAATTATAAATTGATAATACCTATCAAAAATAGTATTTCAATTATAAATTACAAATTTATCTTTAAGGTTTTCTTTAAGAATTAACATAAGTTTTGTAAGTGTTTCATGAGTCATGTCTTCTTTGCTAACCGTCAAAGCTCTCATTGGTTCAATAAACAAGAATAAGTGTTCATTGTAATACACAGCTTTTGATAATTTACTATAATAAAATTTGGTTTCGCTAATTTTTTCTCCATCAACAAATTCAGTTGCAATCATGTAAGTGTCAAAATATTCAATGTCATTTCTAAAAGTGTTGTCAAGCAACCTTGTGTTAATCTTGTTGTTTAATGTGAAAAGTTTGTTAGTTAAAATTGACACTGGATAATATAGCAAGCTGAACATAATAAAAAATGTAGCAACGCCAAAAACATCTTCATTCATGAAAAACAAAAAATTTAGTGTTAACAAAATTATTCCAAGACCAAGCATTAAAAAAAGCACAGTCAAAGTATTCTTTTTTCTTAGCTTTGAAACAAGTTTGGCAAAAATTGTTATATGATTTTTGGTGAGTATTGTTGAACTTTTCATTATATTTCTCCTTGACTTATTAATTTTATCACATATAGTGCTGTTTTTATACCATCAACACTTGAACTCATTATTCCACCAGAATAACCTGCACCTTCTCCGCACGGAAAAATGCCTTTGACTAAGCTTTGATGATTTTCATCTCTGACAATTCTAAGTGGGCAAGATGATCTTGTTTCAACGCCAGTAAGAACACTATCAGGATCATTGAAACCATGAATTTTGTTATCGAAAATTGGCAAAGCCTCCAAAATTGCTTGTGTGGCAAAAGGTGGAAGACAGTTGTTTAGATTTGCAAAAGATGTTTGTCCTTTGGTTTGCGGTGTGATTTTGCCCCATTGCTTTGTTGTTTGATTTTTTTTGAAATCGCCAAGTTTTTGAACAGGCAAAGCATGAGAAGCAGTTAGTGAATAAGCTTTTTGTTCCCATTGCTTTTGAAAGTATATTCCAGCTAACGGGTGGGAACTTCCAAAATCGACTGGATCAACATTCACCAGAATTGCAGAATTTGCGTTTGTTCCATCACGCAGTGAATAACTCATTCCATTACAGCAAATGCCTTGCTCTTCACTGCTTGCATTAACAACAAATCCCCCTGGGCACATACAGAATGAATACACACTTCTTCCGCTTGGTAAGTGGCAAGAAAGTTTGTAATCAGCTGGTGGCAAAATTTTTGCCTTTTCTCCATATTGGCTGGTGTTTATTGTTGATTGCAAATGTTCAATTCTAAGCCCAATAGAAAAAGGCTTTTGGACAATCTCAATATTTTTTTTGTAAAGAAGCTCAAATGTTTCTCTACTACTATGCCCTATGCAAAGAAAAACTGTGTTTGTTTCAAACTTTTTAATTTCATTTTTATGTGTGGCGTAAATTGAAACGATTTTGTTGTTAACAATTTCAAAATCAGAAAAGGTGTGTTCAAACAAAAATTCTCCACCATTTTCTTCAATTTCTTTTTGCATGTTGATTAAAACATTTAGTAAAATATCAGTTCCAACATGTGGAGCATGGGCATATTTAATTTCTTCAGGAGCACCAAACTTAGCAAACTCTGAAAGAACAAATGATGAAAATGGACTATTAATTCCACTGTTAAGCTTTCCGTCAGAAAAAGTTCCCGCTCCACCTTGCCCAAATTGAACATTGCTATTTAAGTCAAGTTTTTTTCCAGCCCAAAAAGCTTCAACATCTTTTTTTCTTTCGTTTGCATTTTTGCCTTGTTCAATTATGATAGGTTTAAGCCCAGCTCTTGAAAGAACCAAAGCACAAAAAAGCCCAGATGGCCCACTTCCAACAATTATTGGTCTAAAACTTACATTTATTTTTTCAATTTTAAGCTCACATTCTTCTTTTTTTATTGTGGCGAGGCTTTCATTAAAATATTTGCCGTGTTTCACTGAAAAGATAACATTGATTTTGTAATGAATGTCATTTTTCTTTCTTGCATCAATTGCTTTTTTGGTTATATAGAATAAAGAAAAATCACTTTCATTTAAACCAAGCTTGTTTGCAACAAGCGATTTAACAAGTTTTTCATCTTCATTAATTTCAAGCCTAATTTCATTCATTTGCCAAGTTTTCATTGTTTATTATTTCTCCTTTGAAGCATTTGCTCCTGCGATAGCACCACTGCTCCAAGCCCATTGCAAATTATATCCGCCACATCTTCCAAAAACATCAATCGCTTCGCCACAAACAAACAAGTTTTTTACAAACTTTGATTCAAAATTATTTAGTTCGCAAAGTTTAATTCCGCCAGCATGAACTTGTGCTTCTCCAAAAGTTTCAACCATTGTAACTGAAAAAGAAGTGATTGTTTTTGCTATGCGAGTAATTTCTTCATCTGTTATGCTTTTAACAAGCAAATCAAATATTTTAGATAGATTTGCTCTTTCAAGAATAACAGTGGCAAGGTTTTTGTTAAGAAGTCCAATCAAAAAGTTTTCAACTTTTAAATGTGCACATTTTTTTCTTCTGTTTTTAAGAAACTCTTCAAGATTTTTTACATTTGGCAAAAAATTTATTTCCGCCTTAACAGGCAAAGAGCAAGATGAAGCAACAAAGGCTGAAGCATTGAAAACAACAATTCCTGAAATGCCATTTTCTCTTAGCTGAATTTGCCCTTCTTCAAAAAAAGTTTTGTTATTCACTTCAATTTTTAAGCTAGCGTCAACTCTTACACCTGCAAGAGTTTTGAAAAACTTTTCACTGCACCTAAAACCAACAAGCACTTCTTTTTCTTCTGAAAAGTTGTGATTTGTGAAACTTAAAAGAGTTTTTGCAGTGTTTCCGCCAGTGGCAACAATAACTTTTTCTGATAAAATTTTCTCATTTTTATCAGTTTCGATGGTGAAACTAGTATTGCTTTTTTCAAGTCTAGTAACAGTTGTGTTTAGAAGAACTTCAATGTTTAAACTTTCAAGTTTAAGTTCAAGTGCCATGGCAACATCTTTGGCACTTTCAGAAAATGGATACAATCGTTCTTCTTCATCGGCAAAAGTGTCAATGCCTATTGAAGAAAAAAATTCTTTTGTTTCTTTAAGTCCAAACTGATTAAAAATGTTTTTGACTTCAATTTGATTATAAAAGCCTTCATCAAGGTTTTCATTGCTAAGATTGCATTTGCCATTGCCTGTTTGCAAAATTTTTTTGCCAAGCTTTGTTTCTTTTTCAATCAAACAAACTTTTTTTCCACTTTCAGCACAAATAATTGCTGAAACCAGTCCACTTGCTCCGCCACCTATGATGGTTATGTCAAATTGCATTTTCTCTCCTTAATTTTTGATTACTTTGCCATTTTCAATTTTTATTATATTTGCTTTTACCATTTCATCTTGTTCAAGTTTTTCAACCGTTGTTATGATTGTTTGAGTTTTTTCTGAAAATTTTAAAAGCTTTTTTCGTCGTGATTCATCAAGCTCGCTTAAAACATCATCAAGAAGAAGAACGGGTGTTTCACCTTTTTCACCATTTATGATTTCAATTTCACTTAATTTAAGTGAAAGAGCACTTGTTCTTTGTTGTCCTTGTGAGCCAAAGGCACGAACATCAATATTGTTTATTAAAATTTTTATATCATCTCTGTGTGGTCCAATTGTTGTAAATCCAAGTTTGAGTTCCTTTTCAAAAGCCTTTTCAAGATTTGTTAAAATCTTTTTTTCAATCTCTTCTTTTGTTTCTCCTTGTTCGCCAATGTACTGAATTTCAATTTTTTCTTTTCCGCCACTAAGATAGGAATGAACTTTTTCACACAGTGGAGTAAGTTTTTTTATGAAATCCAATCGAAAAAACACAATTTCACTTCCAACGCTTGCAAGTTGTTGATTCCATATTCCAAGTGTTTCAGATATGGTTAATTCACTTTGTCCACTTTTGAAAAGTTTGTTTCGATTTGCCAAAATTTTTTCATATCTACTTAGCAAGTAAAAATATTTTTTGCTTAATTGAGAAATGTGAATGTCCATAAATCTACGACGATCTTCAGGTTTCTCTTTGACAAGTTTAAGCTCATCAGGTGAAAAGAAAATTGCGTTAAACTCGCCCATGAGTTCACCAATTTTTTTGATTGGAATATCGTTAATTTTAATTGTTTTTTTGCCTTCAGAAGGGAAAATGATTTCAATTGTTGTCTTGCCATATTTTTTCTTAACTGTCAAACGAATACGAGCAGTGTCTTTTAAAAAATTAACCACTTGATTGTCTTTGTTTGCTCTAAGACTTTTTCCAATGCAACAAAACAAAATTGCTTCAAGCAGATTTGTTTTTCCTTGTGCATTTAGCCCGCAAACAATGTTTAAGCCATCGGTAAAAAAAATGGTTTCTGTGCCATAATTCCTAAAATTTGTTAGTTCCAGTTTTTCTACCATCATACAAGAAAATTATTGCACAAATTAGCCTAAAAAGCAAAACAATCTTGTGTCAAAATTGTTTTTTAGTTTAAACAATGATTTTAATTACAAAAATCGACATCACGCGAGAAAAAATTGTAAAATATCATAAAATACATTTATTCTTTTGAAAAAAATTACATGGTTTTACCTTGTTATTTTTTCTAAATTTTCTTTGCAAATTTTGACGAAAAATACATGGTGTTTTTCCTGCTCTTTTGGCAAGAAAATTTGCTTTTCTTTTTGGGTTGTGATATAATACTAAATCAATTGAAATAAGGCTGTTTTTGTGAATTTTTTGAGCACAAAAACTAGCATTAAAATTGTCCTTTTTAAAAGGTGGCAAAATTCAATTTTTAAAAGACAAAATTTCTGTTATTTATAGCATATTTCAATTTGCTATAAACAAGGTTAAATTGTCTTTTAAGCTTATTCAAAAAAGGGGACTTATGGAAAACGACAAAATTACACCTGACTCAAACGAAAAAGCATATGTTAGACCAGAAGAAATATTACTTGATAAAGTAGTTGAAGATTACGATGAAACTGGAATTCAAGTTCTTGAAGGTCTTGAGCCTGTGCGTAAAAGACCGGGTATGTATATTGGTTCAACTGATGAACGAGGACTTCAACACTTGGTTATTGAAATTGTGGATAACTCCATTGATGAAGCCCTTGCAGGTTACTGCACAAAAATTGATGTTGTCATCAATTCTGATGGCTCACTTTCTGTAACAGATAATGGTCGTGGAATTCCTACAGGTATTCATAAAACGGAAGGCAAAAGTGCAGTTGAAGTTGTTTTGACAAAACTCCATGCAGGTGGAAAGTTTGGTGGCGGAGGCTACAAAGTTTCTGGTGGACTTCATGGTGTTGGTCTTTCTTGCGTAAATGCACTTTCAAGCCTTTTGGTTGTTGAAGTTTATCAACATGGAACTCATTTTTATCAGGAATATCGCAGAGGTATCCCTCAATTTCCACTTAAAGAAATTGGAAAATCAGAGCTTCGTGGAACAAAAGTTACTTTCACACCTGATAGAGATATTTTTGAAACCGTTGATTTTAACTATGAAACAATGCGTGCTCGTTTCAGAGAAATTGCTTTTTTAAACAAAGGACTTGTCCTTGCTCTTGAAGACAAACGAGAGGGTAGAGAACGCAAAGATGAATTTGAATTTAAAGGTGGAATCATTGAATTTGTTGATTATCTCAACAAAAACAAAGAAGTTCTTTTTCCACACCCAATATATATTGACAAAAAAATTGGAACAAGCATCATTGAAATTGCTTTTCAATATAACGATTCTTACAATGAAATCATCAACACATATGCAAACAACATAAACACTGAAGAGGGTGGAACTCACTTGGTTGGGTTCAAAAATTCTCTCACAAAAGTTATTAATGACTATGGTTCTCTTAACAAACTTTTGAAAGAAGATGAAAAACTTTCAGGCGATGATGTTCGTGAAGGAATTACTGCAATTGTTTCAGTTAAACTTGAATCTCCTCAATTTGAAGGTCAAACAAAAACAAAACTTGGAAACAGTGAAATGAGGGGAATTGTTGAAAAGGCAATGATTGAGGGATTTGGAGAATTTCTTGAAGAAAATCCAAAAGAAGCCAAAGATCTTATCATCAAATGCATTTCAGCACAAAAAGCAAGAGATGCTGCTCGAAATGCTCGTGATTTAACAAGGCGTAAGAGTGTGCTTGAAAACACAACTCTTCCGGGAAAACTTGCAGACTGTTCTGAAAGAGATCCAAGATTTTGTGAAATTTACATGGTCGAAGGAGATTCAGCTGGTGGAACTGCAAAACAAGGTCGTGATCGTAGATTTCAAGCCATTTTGCCACTTAGAGGTAAAATTTTGAATGTTGAAAAAGCAAGACTTCACCGTGTGCTTGAAAACAATGAAATCAAAAGCATGATTACTGCATTTGGAACAGGAATTTCAGAAGATTTCAACATTGAAAAACTTCGTTACAACAAAATTATTTGCATGACCGATGCCGATGTTGATGGAAGTCATATCAGAATACTCATGCTCACATTCTTCTTCAGATTTATGCGTCCACTTATTGAACAAGGACATGTTTATATTGCTCAACCACCACTTTTCAAAGTTTCTCGTTCAGGCACTGATAATTATTTTTATTCAGACAAAGAACTCAGTGACTATCTTGATGAAATTGGACGCAAAAATTATGCTGTTCAAAGATACAAAGGTCTTGGAGAAATGAATGCCGAACAACTTTGGGAAACAACAATGAATCCAGAAAAAAGAATACTTCTTCAAGTAACCATGAAAGATGCCATTGAAGCCGATTTGATTTTTAACCAACTTATGGGTGAAGTTCCTGAACATAGACGAGCTTTCATTGAAGAAAATGCAAAATACGCCGTTGATTTAGATGTTTAACCTTGCATGGTGCATCTTTTGCTCATTTAATCTTAATTTACACATTAAAAGTAAAAAAATGAGTAATAACAGTTACAAAATTAGTTAATTTTCACAAGTAAGGAGAAATTATGTCTAAAAAAGATTCAGAAAAACAGGCAATTGAACTAGAAAAACTTTTTAGCAACACCAAAGTTCAACCAGTTGAAGTTGAAGGCGAACTTAAAAAGTCTTTTCTTGCCTATGCTATGGCAGTTAATGTTTCTCGTGCAATTCCAGATGTTCGAGATGGTTTAAAACCTGTTCACCGCAGAATAATTTACACAATGGGAGAACTTGGTGTTTTTAATGACAAGCCTTTCAAAAAAAGCATAAGAATTGTCGGTGAAGTTCTTGGAAAATACCACCCACACGGCGATTCAGCAGTTTATGATTCAATGGTTAGACTTGCACAAGATTTCACAATCAATCACCCTCTTGTTCAAGGTCATGGAAACTTTGGTTCTGTCGATGGCGACTCAGCTGCTGCTTCTCGTTACACTGAAGCAAGACTTTCTAAAATTGCTGCAAAAATGCTTGAAGACATTGATAAAGACACCGTTGATATGTATCCAAACTTTGATGACACACTTATGCAACCAACTGTTTTGCCATCACTTTTTCCAAACCTACTTGTTAATGGAGCGGACGGCATTGCTGTTGGTATGGCAACGAACATTCCACCACACAATCTCAATGAAGTCATTGATGGTGTAATTGCACTTATTGATAATCCTGAAATTGACATTGAAGATCTTATCAAAATCATTCCTGCACCAGATTATCCAACGGGCGGAATAATTATGGGTGGAGCTGCAATAAGACACGCCTACAGAACGGGTCGTGGCGGAATTGTTGTTCGTGGAAAGGCTAACATTGAAGAACGAGAAGGTGGCAAGGAAAGAATAATTATCACAGAAATTCCTTACCAAGTTAACAAATCTCGCTTAATTATTCAAATGGCTGATCTTGTAAAAAGCAAAAGACTTGAAGGCATCACAGACATCAAGGAAGAATCAGATCGTGATGGTATGAGAATTGTTGTTGATGTCAAAAAAGAAGCAAATGCACAAGTTGTTCTCAACAATCTTTACAAACTTACTCAACTTCAAACAAGTAATGGAATAATTTTCCTTGCTCTTGTAAAGAATGAGCCAAAAATTTTAAATCTTAAGGAAATGATTTATTACTATCTTGAACATCAAAAAGAAGTAACAACAAGAAGAACAAGATTTGATCTTGGAAAAGCAGAAGAAAGAGAACATATTGTTCAGGGACTTGTTATTGCACTTGCTAGAATTGATGAAGTTATTGCGACAATCAAACATAGTGCAGACAAGGCTGAAGCCTTAAATTCACTTGTAGCCAAATTTGAACTTTCTGAAAAACAAGCGATTGCAATTCTAGAAATGAAGCTTCAAAAATTGACTGGACTTGAAGTGGCAAAACTCGAAAATGAGCTTGCTGAACTTGACAAATTGGTTGCAGATTTGAAAGATATTCTTTCTAACGAAAATAGAATTTTGGATATGATTAAAAATCAATTACTTGAAATCAAAACAGAATTTGGTGTGCCAAGAAAAACTGAAATTTCAATTGACTATGGTGACATTGACATTGCAGATTTGATTGCAAGAGAACAAGTTGTTGTTTGTTTAACTCATGGCGGATATATCAAACGAATGAGTAGCAGTGAATATCGTGCTCAAAGACGAGGTGGAGTTGGAGTATCAGCTCAAAAGATTAAAGAAGAAGACTTTGTTGAAAACATGTTTATAACATGCACTCATAATGATCTTTTGTTCTTCACGAACAAAGGCAAAGTTTATTCAATAAAAACATATGAAATTCCAGAAGCTCAAAGACAGTCAAAAGGCAGGGCAATCATAAATTTGTTGCCACTTGCTAGTGATGAAAAGGTTAATGCAATCATTCCAAAGGCAGAAGGAGTTCATGAAGGCATGCTTATCATGGCAACCAAAAACGGACTTATCAAAAAAACTGACCTTGTCAACTTTGAAAGAATCAACAAAAATGGTAAAATTGCAATTTCACTCAAAGATGAAGATGAACTTGTTTCAGTTGAACTTACTTCAGGCGACAGTGATGTTCTCATGGCTTGTAGCAGTGGAAAATGTATCAGATTTAATGAAAAAGCTTTGCGACCAACTGGAAGAGAATCTCAAGGTGTTCGCAGTATGAGAATGGCAAAAGATGACAAAGTTGTTGACATGACTGTGATTAAAAAAGGTAGTCAAATCATAACTGTTTCAGAGCAAGGTTATGGAAAACGCTCAAGCGAAGAAGAATATCGTGTTCAAGGAAGAGCAGGAATGGGAATCAAAGCGGGCGTGTTTAATGAACAAACAGGAAAACTTGTGAGCATGAAACAAGTTTGTGAATCAGATGACATTGTTGTCATTGCAGACAATGGCATAATTATTCGCACTCCAGCTTCAGCTATTTCAATGATTAGCAGAAACACAAAGGGTGTAAGAATAATGAAGCTTGCTGAAAACGCAAAAGTTGTTTCAGTTTCAACAACTCAGCCAGAAGAAAAGGAAGAAGAAATTCTTGCTGAAGCAGAAGCTGAGAACGAAAAAAATGAAATGGAACAACCAAGCCTTAACTTTGAAGAAAGCTCACTCGATTTAAACAATGATGAAGAATAAAATGTTGTTAAATGTGAATGAAAATAATAAAAAAATAGATTTAATTTTATTTATTAAATTAAATTCTTAAATTCATTTCAAATTACTAAATTTCATAAAAGAGTGTTTACTCAAAAAAAAGGCAATTGTTTGCCTTTTTTTCTAACAAAAATTTTGAGTTGTATGCCAAAATTTACTTTAGATTTAACTATAAATTTTATCTACTAATTTAATAAAATTCACATTAAATTTCATCACAAATGTTTTCATTTCAACTAAATATATTCTTAATTTAAAATAATAAAAAAGCTAAAATTTTTGTTGTTATTTTTTAAACTTTTACAATTGGTTTTTTTTCGATTTTTTTAATCCATTCATCATTGTTTTTGTACCAATCCAATGTATTTTTTAAGCCATCTTCAAAACTTGTTTCAGGCTTCCAACCTAGCTCTTTGTTGATTTTTGATGAATTCATTGCATATCTTCTATCATGCCCTAGTCTATCATTAACAAAAGTAATTAACTCATCAGAGCAATCTTTGTTTACATTCTTTTTAACATAATCAATTATTTTTTTAACAATAAATAAATTTGTTTTTTCATTATGCCCACCAATATTATAAACCTTTCCAATTTGTGCTTTGTGTAAAACTAGGTCAATTGCTTTGCAATGATCTTCAACAAAAATCCAATCTCTAATTTGTAAACCATCACCAAATATAGGAATGTTTTTAAGATTTTTGCATTTGTTAAACACCAAAGCTATTAGTTTTTCTGGATATTGATATGGTCCAAAATTATTTGAGCATCTTGTTATATTCATAGGAAAATTGAATGTGTCAAAATATGATTTTACAATCAAATCTGCTCCAGCCTTGCAAGCAGAATATGGATTGCGCGGGTTTAATGGAGTGTTTTCGGTGAAATAGCCTTCTTTACCAAGACTTCCATAAACTTCATCAGTGGATACTTGAAGAAATTTTTTGTTTAATTTAAATCCCTTATCTGTTTTCCAATTTTCTTTTGCATTATATAATAAAACAGAAGTTCCTAAGATGTTTGTTTTTGTGAAAATTTGAGGTTCAGAAATGCTTCTGTCAACATGGCTTTCAGCAGCAAAATTTACCACATAATCAATGTCATATTCTTTAAAAATTTTTGAAACGATTATTTGGTTGCAAATATCTCCTTTGACAAACTTGTAATTTTTGTTATTTTGATAGTCTAATAGATTTTCCAAATTACCTGCATAAGTTAGATAGTCCAAATTAATAATTTGGATATTATCATATTTTTCAAACATATATCTAATAAAATTTGATCCAATAAATCCACAGCCACCTGTTACAAGATAAGTTTTAATATGACTCCTTTAACATTTCTTGTTATGATTTAATTTAACAATATGAAATTTTTACACCTTAATACGAATTCTTAATGCTCCAATTTTATGACATGTTTTTGAAAATTCTTAAACTATTTTTTTCTTTTTTAGAGTTTAACAATAAAAAAATAATTTATCAAATTAACTAATAAAAAACATGATTTTTAAAAAAAAATGCTAAATCAATATAATGAATTTCAGAAAGATATGATATTTAGAAAAAGAAATTTTAATAAATAACACTTTGCCTAAGGATAAAAACTTATTACTAAAAATGTTTAAAAATAAATATATTATTAAATTAATAATTAGGCAACAAGATTTTAAAAAATAAATTTAATAATGATAATACATTTTTGGTAATCATTTTGTCATGGTTTGTTGTTTTTCTGAAGTTTAGGGTGATAAGCTTGTTCGCACATGAAAAAAAATTATAATAATGTGTTTTTCCGTGTTGGCACAAATATTGTTTGTTGTTGCCCAAAAAGAAAAAGGGGAAAAAGGAGAAAAAACATGCTATCAAGCACAGAAAATACTTTTAATAAACTAAAATTTAATGTTATGACAAAAGAAATTTATGACGAGCTTTCAGCAAGTGGCGATATATCTAACAGTGAAATTTATGTTGTTGATGAGCAAGTTGATCACAACACTTTAAAAAACAAAAATGAGGGCTTTCAACACACTGCCAGCACAATTATTTTTAATGACCTTGTTTCGCTTCAAACAAAACTTGATAACAAAGCTTTGTGTGATGCTCCTGAACAAGCAACTGGTTCAAGCACAACAAAAACAATGAGTCAATCGGCAATCACAACTGCTCTTAATTGTCTTGGTAGTTCTCTTGCACCTGAACAAACAACAGGAACAAGCACAACAAAAACAATCAGCCAAGCAAAAATTTCAGAAGAACTTTCAAAAATTTATACTGCATTAACAAGTTTAGGTTGGACAGAAGAATAAAAAAAGGCACTAATGTTATTTTCTTATCAAAATGATAAATTAACTTAATTTATTAACTAATTTAACTAGAAATATTATTCTTCATAGTCTTTAACTGTAAATGGTTTTGAAGTGATTTTTTTAATTTCATATGAAACAATTTTATCAGCTTGTTCTTGGAAAAGAATTGCATCATAATCTTCACCAATCATTTTTGAAAGTCTTGAAGCAAGTTCAAGTCCATATTTATTTGCTACTTTGATATGGATTTTTTTGATGTCATTAAAATAGTCAAGGGCTTTGTAACAAATGCTCTTTTTTTCTTCTGGTGAAAAATTACAGCAGGTTGCAAGATACATTTCTTCAACCAATTTTGTCATGTCAGACACAGCTTTAATATATTCACTTTCTTTGTATCCGCTTTCCATAAACTTTAAAATTTTGTTATGACGATCTTCATAATCTTTAAAAATTTGTTTTGTATTTATCTTTTTCATTTTCGCCACCTTTCTTTAAGAAAAATTATATCATATACAAAATTTTTTAGTACAATATTTTGAAGTTGTTTTTTAATAAACAATTTGTCATTTTTTTTGCTTACATGTTTATATTTTAATTTAAAATGGCAATAATAAGTTTTGTTAAAATTAAACAAATAAGGAGAATGAAAATGGCAATACATGTAACACCAAAAGGAGAAGGGTGGCAAGTTAAAAATGCGTATGCTGAAAAGGCTCATAGAATTGAAGAAACACAACAAAAAGCAATTGAAGTTGCAAAAAGGGAAGCAAAAAACAAAGGAACAGACACAAAAATCCATGGAAGAGATGGACAAATTAGGGGCGGTAATAGTTATGGCAATGACCCTTATCCACCTAAAGACAGAAATCAATAATGGTACTGAAGCTCTTATAATCTAAGAGCTTTTTTTGTTTGTAAAAATCGTTTAGTTTTAAATAATTCACGCAAATTTAATTTTACAAAATAACAGTGGCAAAATGTTTTGGCTTGGTTTATAATTTAACCTCGGAGAAATGCTATGATATATCTTATTTTGATGGCTGTTATTGGATTTTCTGTCATTTGTTTGTTTTTAAACAAATTTGGAAAAGATATTCTATTTACTGTTGCTATAGGCTCAATTATTGCTTCCAATATTTATCATATTGGAAATTATCCAATTCAGGTTGGAAACTTCATTTTTGGGCTTGACTCAATTCTTTACACATTATTTTTGTTTTGCATAATTGTTATGCTTGTTTTCTATGATGAAAAAAGTGCAAAAACACTTATGTATTCTTCAGTTGCTTCAATTTGTTTCACTGCCATAATTCAGTTTTTGGCTTCATTAGCCACTGGTGGAGTTCAAGAAGGAGTTGTTTGGGGACTAGTTTCATTTTTTGTAAGTGCAATCGCAACGGTTATTCCAATATTAATCATAACAAAGCTATACAAAAATCTTGAAAACAAAAACTTAAATCTATTAGCAAATATATCAATAAATATAATTTTTGCGAGTGTTGTAAATTCATTTATGTACTATGGAACAATGGCACTCTTGTCAGGCGGAGTTTCTGATAATTTTGGTGAAATTTTGGTTGGCTCATATCTTGGAAAACTTATTAGTCTTGCTTTTTGCGTTTTTTCAATGGCAATACTTACAAATTCTAATAAAAATAGAAATTCAAATGGTAAAAATGAAATCATTTAATTGCTTATAAACATTATTGCTTTTTGTTTAGCAATTAATTTTGATTAAGCAGTAATTTTATTCTTGTGCTATTCAAAAATTGCATGATTGCCATGCAAAATTTATATATCTATTTTTGAAAAGTTGCGATATAATATTATTGTTAAAAAACAATGAAAAACTTTCAAATTTATATCTAGGAAAGAAAACAATTTTTATCATTTAAAAAAATTGCATTGTTTATTTAAATATGATACTTAAGATTAAGGAGAAAAAATGAAAAAGATTTTTGTGGCAGCTGGAATTATCAAATTTGGAGATGAACATCTTTGTATGCAAAGAAGCAGAGGAAAATATGATTATGTTTCTTTTAAGTATGAATTTCCAGGTGGAAAGCTTGAAGAAGGTGAAACAGGAAAAGAAGCTTTGAAAAGAGAACTCTTTGAAGAAATGGAAATGAATGTTGAAATTGGAGATCTCTTCATGGAAGTTGATCACACATATCCGGATTTTGAAATAAATATGAAAATTTATTCATGCAAAGCAAAAAGTAAGGATTTTGTTATGAATGTTCATGCTGGTTCTGTTTGGTTGAAACCAGAGCATATGAAAGAACTTGACTGGGCACTTGCTGATTTGCCTGCTGTTGAAAAACTGATTGAAGAAAACAAAAAAGCCGTTTAATTACGGCTTTTTTATGAAATTAAAATAATTACGATAAAATGATTTTTTTTGAATGGAATTTTGACAGTTTGCAAACCAATTAAACTTTATGAAATTATATTATAATTTTTCATTGAAAAAATTTTTTTAAATTAGATAAGCTTGTTTTTAAAGGCTTTAATAATAAAATCAATATAAAAATCAATTTAAAATTTTTTAATTTATTATATTTTTTTAATTTTTTTAAAATATGGTATAAACTCATTTTGCGAAAATTAAATTTTTCTTTTAGCCATAAGTTTTCTTATGTTGTTTCTTTTAATTGAAACTGGTATCACAATAAAAATCAATAAAGCAAGCATTCCACCAATAATATATAGAATAAGTTTTGGGTCAATAACAATTTTTTCCCATACAGCAACTGCATATATGTCGCCAGTTCTTGTGTATAGCATGTCTTCTGTTAAATATGTTCCACTTGATTGCCAACCAACAAAACGATAAAATATTCTTATAGGAATTGGCAGTTTTCCAATCGCTGAATCATAAGTAACTGTTTGGTCGTTAACCAAAATGCCACCATTGCTGTTGAAATGTATTTTATAATTATTTGCTGTCCAAATTGCATAAATTGTTATGTCGCTATCAACTCTGTAAACGGTGGTATCTTGGTAGTCATTTCCACTTCCATCGGCTAAAGTGTTCCATTTTGAGAATGTGTAGCCCGTTTTTGTTGGGTTTGGAAGCTCTCCAGTTAAATCATCAAACACAACAGTTTTTGAAGTGATATTAACAGGATTACCTGTGTTAACATCAAAGCTAATTGTGTATTCATTTGCTGTCCATTTTGCAAACAAAGTGATATTTTCATCAGATACGGTTGAAAACTCGTATTCTGTAACAAAATTGTTTTCTCTGAACCAACCATTAAATTCATAACCAGCTCTAATTGGTTGTGTAGGCTCAGAAATTACTGTGTCAAAATTTTCAGTTATTGGTGAAATTAAACTGCCACCATTTGAATTGAAATTTATTGTGTATTGATTAATTTCAAAAATGGCATTTATTGTTATTCCAGCAGAATAATTGTAAACAGTTTCACTCGTTACGAAATCTTGCCCATATTTCCAACCCATAAATGAATATCCTCTTTTTAAAGCAGGAAGATTATTTATGTAATCAAATTCTTTGCCAACTTGAAGTGTAACGACATTTTGAACTGATTCAATATCAAATGTTACATCAACAAGCCACCTTGCATACAATGTGAATCCATAATCAGGCATTGTGGTGAATTCATATGGCTCTGTAAGTTCTTCATCAGAATTCCATTCAGCAAAATGACAGCCAGCTCTTGTTGGCTCTGTTGGTGGAGCAATTTCATCACCATAGTCTTGAGAAACTGATGGAATAATTGTTCCGCCATTACTTTCATATGCAATTATGGACTCACGAGTTGTAATTTTTGAAGCATAATCTATCCAACGAGTAGCAATTTTGTAATCATCAACAGTCAATGCAGACACATAAATTAGTAGAGTGCTGTGGGTTGAATCAAAAACAATATATCCCAAGTTTGGTGGATTTGTTCTTTTTACAAAAACTTCTTTTAAAGCAGAACAGTAATAAAAACAATAATTACTTATAGTAGTTACATTTTTTGGAATAAGAATTCGTTCTAGACTAGTGTCACGATAAAATGTATATTCGCCTAAGTATTGTAAAGACAAAGGTAAGGCAACATTTTTTAACAATGTGCAATATGAAAAACAATATCTATATATATGTGTGACGCCTTCAGGAACAACAATGCTTAGAAGCTTTGAACAGCCATTAAATGTGTATTCATTTAAATATTTAATTTTATTTGGTAAAGTAATTTCTATAAGATTTGAACAATTAGCAAAAGCATAGCTACCTATACTAGTTGCATTTTCTGGTAAAACGATACTAGGTAATGAAGTGCAACCACTAAAGCAATATGAACCAATTGATAAAACGCTTGATGAAATTGTAACTGAAGTAAGGCTTGTACAATCGGAAAATAAATATGGTGTTAAGGAAATGACACCTGTTCCAATAATTGCCGTTGTTAAACTTGAACAATATCGAAAAGCATATTGACCAATAGTTGTTATTTCATTAAAAATTGATATTGTAGTAATTTTACATCTATAGAACGCGAATTCTTGAATTATTGTTACACTTTCAAAAATATCAACACTTGTTTTTCCTTCAGGGCAAAGAAGCAATGTTTGTCCATTTTTAGAATGAACAACACCATTAATTGATTTATATGTGGCATTTTCATCATCAATATTAATTTCAGTCAAATTTGAGCAATACCTAAAGGCTGATAGATTTAAACTATTAACATTTTTGGGGATTGATAAGGTTGTTAAACCTGTACATGTGCTGAAACTTAATGAACCAATGGTTGTTAAACTTGTTGGAAGTGCGATTGCTTCAAGTGAAGTGCAACTTTCAAAAGCATATTCACTAATTGAAGTTAATTGTTCTGTTAAAGTTATGTTAGTAAGGCTTGAGCAGAATGAAAAGCCTGAATTGGGAATGTTTTGAATGCCAATGCCAAGCACAACTGTGAGCAAAGAAGTGCAATAGGTAAAAGCGAAGCTTCCAAGTGTTAGTACACTATCTGGAATTATTATACTTGACAAACTTGTACAACGATTGAATACATTATCATCAATATCGATTATTGTGCTGGGAACAATAAAATTATTTAGCTTAAAACAGCCATAAAACAAACTATTTGGCAAAACTGAAATTCCAGAGCCAATTGTTGCAGTTTCCAAGATTACACAATCTTGAAAACAATTTTCTCCAAGAGTGATAACATTGTCGGGAATTGTAATTGATGGCAACAATTTCGCTTGGAAAAATGAAAAATTTAATAGTTCTGTTACAGTTGATGGAATATTAACAGAAGTTTTTCCTTCAGGAAAGCGGACAAGGGTTAATTCATCAAAAGAGTACAAAACACCATCAATAGATTTATAATGTGTGTTGCTTTCATCAACATTTATTGTTGTTAAATTTGCCATATAGCTAAATGCATGAGTGGAGATTGTTTCAACACTAGCAGGAATTGAAATTGAAGTAATCACTGTTCTATAAAAAGTGTAATTATTTATGCCTGTTAAACTTGTTGAAAGTGTTACACTTGCTAATTTTGAACATTCATAGAATGCATTTTCACCAAGAGTTGTTAGGCTGTTTGGCAAAATTATTGAAGTTAATTGTGTGCACCTACTAAACGCATTTTCTTCAATTGTTTGAACTCCAGAACCAATTGTTGCCGAAGTCATACTGTTGCAATAAAAAAATGCTCTTGATTTAATTGTTGTTACACTGTCTGGAATGATTATGCTTTGAAGATTATGGCAGTAGCTAAAAGTACTTGCTTCAATTGTTGCAAGATTTGAACTTAGTGTTACATTTCTTAAGTAAGGGCAATCATAAAAAGCAGATGCTCCAAGAGATAAGACAGTGTTTGGAATGATAAATGAACTGAAGTCAGTGTTGTGAAAACAATTTTCTCCAATACTGGTTATGTTGCTAGGAATAGTAATTGTTGAAATATTTGAATACTCAAAACAATTATTTGGTAAACTAGTGAGCCCTGCTCCTAAGGTTATATTTATTAATCCATCGCATGAGTAAAAGCAATTTGCTCCGATGGTTAAAACATTATCGGGAATTATTACATTATTAAGCCTATCGCAACCTTCAAATGCTTTTGAACCAATTGATTGAATGAAACTTGAAATTGTGAAACTAGTAAGACTGTCGCAATTAGAAAAAGTTGAATCACTAATTGCAGTAACTGAATTAGGAAAGTTTATATTGGATAGATATGAGCAATTTGAAAAAGCACTTGTGCCAATTGTTAATATGCTTGAAGGAATTGAAATGCTTGTTATTGTTGAATTTGAAAAACCATTGTTTGCAATTGCTCTAACAGGCTTGTTTAAATTTGTGCTTGGAATAACAATGCTGGTTGAAGTTGCTGTTCCTTTTGAAACTGAATAAGCAGTGTTTCCATCAATCAAAGTGAATGATAAACCGGGTGTGCCATAGGCATAAACTTTGTCTATTGTTATTGTGTTTAAGTAAAAAAATAATGAGCCTAACAAAAAACATAACTGCAAAAAAGCAATTAAACATATTTTTGAAAAATGTTTGTGATTATTCTTTATATTTTGACTCCCTAAGAATATTCTAGTTTTAAACTAGAAGTGAATTCCCTATTAATATTATATATTAATAAAACAAAAAAAACAAATTATTTACATAATTTGCTCTTTTTAGTGCTTAATTTTTTATATATTTAAACAAAGTTACTATGTAAATCAAAAAACTTTAGTTTTATGAAAAAATCATTAATTTGAATTTTTTTTCTTTTGTCGATTAACTCATTTTTAAAAGTGTTTATTCAAAAATTAGCACGAGCTAATTCATTTGGTTTAAATTGAATTAAATGTTTGTTTTATTGGTTTTCTATTCTTTTTTTATAGCACCAATAACACATGCTTTCGTAACTTTCATCTCCGCCAATAAAAATTGTTTCTCCTTCTGTTACAACCTTTCCATTGACGAGTCTTGCATTAACTTCAGCTTTTCTTCCACAACTACACACTTGTTTAATTTCCATCAAACTATCAGCAATTTCCATAAGTCGTTTGCTACCTTCAAAAAATTCAGTTCTGAAGTCAGTTTTAAGTCCATAACAAAGGACTGGTATTCTTCCACTAATTTCTTTAAGTTCATCAATTTGTTTTTTTGTGCAGAACTGTGCTTCATCAATTATGACACAATCAATTCTTTTCTGTTTTTCTGTTTTTTCTATTATATCTAAGAAGCTATCTAATTTAGAAAATGTTGAGCATTTGGCTTTCAGTCCAATACGGGTTTTCACATATGATTCGCCATCTTCATTATCTCTTGTGTCGGTGGCAGGCTTCATTAAAAGAACTCTCAGACCTTTCTGTTCATAATTAAATTTGCACATAAGAGCTTGGGCACTTTTGCTTGATCCCATTGTGCCGTATTTAAAATATAGTTTACTCATAATAAAAATTTCTCCTTTGAATTTAGTTGTTCCAAACAATTTCACTTTCTTTTGGTGCACTAACTGCCAAAAGAGAACTTCTTTCAAATATATCATTCTTAATTTTTTGCAAAAGTTGGTTTTGGAAAAAGCTGAACACATTTTCGCCAGCAACAATTACATGATCAATTAGTGGAATTCCGAGCATTGACAAAAACTCCATGACTTTTTTTGTGCTTTGCAAATCAGCATTAGATGGTGAAGCCACCATGCTTGGGTGAGAATGTGCAAGAAAAACACTGCAAGCATTGCTTCGAACAATTGCTTCATTTATATCCTTTAAATCAAATTTGACAGTGTTTGTTGTCCCTTTTTGAATGCATTCAATGTTTACCAATTGTTGCTTAGAATCCAAGCAAAAAAGAAACAATTCTTCTTTTGCTTTGGTTGTTAAAAAATCTTTGCAAAAGTTATTCAAAGTTTCATTGCTTGTTATTCTTGTCTTTTTTGTTAATCTACTCTTTTGATAACATTTATGAATTGCATTAAGAGAGCTAAGTATGTTTGCAGTTCTGATTCCAACATTCTTTGTTTTTGCAACAACATTTGGATTAGCATCTAAAACATTTGCGATTGTTCCAAAACTATCAAGCAAGGCATGAGCAATTGGATTTGTATCTTTTCTTGGCAAAGCCAAACTTAACATGTATTCAAGTTGCTGAACTTCACTCAAATTTTCAAGTCCGCTACTAACAATACTTTCAAGAAGTCTTGCCCTGTGACCTTCATGAATTTTGCTTTGTGATTTTCGTTTTTCTTCTGCCATAAAATTCCTCCAACATGCCCATCATAAATCAACAAAATATTTTTCTTGCAACTTATAAATTAAATATTATCTATTTGTCATTTTTTTGTCAAGGGAGCGTTGCTCCTTTTATGTTTTCACCAAAAAGTTTAAATATTTTTTTGTGAAAATTAAATTGGATTTGATTTTTTGATTTTTCTATTCAGTTCTAAGGGCAACAACAGGATCTTTTTTGCTTGCAATTCTCGAAGGAATAAGACCAGAAATCAGGGTTAACAAAACACTTAAAACAATAAGCAATCCGCTTGTTGACAAAGCAGGTTGAACAATGTTTCCAAAAGTTGATGGAACAAGATTGTTAAGAATTTTGTTTGCGGGTAAGCTCAAGGCAAACACAAGAATGTCGCCAATCAAACCTGCAAAAAATCCTAGTATCATTGTTTCAGCATTAAAAACTCTTGAAACATCATTTTTTGTTGCACCAAGTGATCTTAAAACACCAATTTCTTTTGTTCTTTCAATAACGGAGATGTATGTAACAATTCCAATCATAATTGAAGAAACAACAAGTGATATTGAAGCAAAAATTGAAAGGGCAATCGATATTATGCTTGTGAAAGAACGGATTGTGCTAGAAAGCGATTTTGAAAGATCTTGTACTGTAATTTTGTTTTCTTCAGTTTCATGAAGATTGTAATCTTCAATGTATGAAAGGATTTCATCTTTTTCTTCATAGCCTTTTGGATACATAACAACCTTTGACGGAGTGGTATATGCCCCAAGTTTTCTTAGCAAATCTGACTTTGTGTTTAAAAGAGAAAATGGTTGTGAACCAGCAAGCACGGGTGTTTCACTGCCAAGCTGTTCAAGAACAATTAAACTTTCTGTTGATTCAGTTAAAAATTGATTTGATAGCTCTGGAAAATAGTATAGTCCTGAACTCATAAGCTCTGTGTCAGTTCCTTCTTTTATTCTTGCAATTCCAGAAATTGTAAGAGCGGTGGAAGCAGAAGAAAACAAATTTTCGTAATCAGTTCTTGGATAATATAACCCTTCAACCTTTGAATATAGCAAATTGTTTGAAATCATTTTTATATCTGTGTCAATTATGCTTTCAAAACCAATGCTTTCATTTTCTCCAAGTCCAAGAGCAGTTATGAGAGTGTTGCTTAATGAATTCACTTTTGAAATAATGAGCAAAAGTTGGCTTGAACTAGTTGGAAAATTTCCAGTCAAAATGTCATATCTATCATTAATTTGATTTTCTGTTAAATTGAGTTGCTTAACCTTTGTGAAATGTTTGTAACCAATGCTCGTTGAAGCAACAAAATTCATAGTTTGTCCACATTCAAATTGCATGCTTTCATAAAGGCTTGAATCAAGGTTTCTTAAATATTCCCAAAATTCATCAGTTAAATTGTTTGTTTTAACATAGCTACTTTGAACTGTTTTTTCAGGAATAATTTGAGTTGAATCTGGAAAATCTTCAACATTTGTGTCATCAGTGAGCGGACTTGAACTAAGATCAAAATTGAAAACGCTTTTTGAAATTTCTATTGGAATTTCAGTTAAAATGTTTTTTTCAAATTTGTTTATTTGTGCGTTAAGTCCATTAGACAATGCCATAACAAGCCCAATGCCAATAATTCCAATTGATGAAGCAAAACT